>Ga0114964_10000490_pt1 | contig 30445 bp, 24 predicted proteins | sample C_131016_MF_Meta_FD_92638 | JGI IMG/M metagenome (GOLD analysis project Ga0114964, IMG submission 92638) | Freshwater microbial communities from Lake Croche, Canada to study carbon cycling - C_131016_MF_MetaG | ecosystem: Environmental > Aquatic > Freshwater > Lake | place: Lake Croche, Canada...
GCAACTATTTGGTCTTGGGTATATCCGCGGTATGTAGGCATGGACTAAGTCTAAGTTTGATGTGTGCTTATTTCAGTTCAAGTGAAGCCTGGGTCTAAGAAGGCTCCCCTGGTTGAAACCCAGGAGGATGGTTCATTGATGGTCCATGTCAAGGAAAGAGCTGTTGATGGTCAAGCCAACGAAGGTTTGATAGCCGTTTTAGCCAAGTATTTAGACCTTCCTAAGCGCAGCATCACCATAAAATCCGGTCACACTGCGCGTAGGAAAATCGTCTCAGTTGATAACTAGCTGATCTTTAGAACAGCTGTATTAACGCTTCCAGCATCTGTAGTAATCGTTATTACTCCACTTGTTGCACCGATAGGAACCTGAACATAGATTGCATTAGCCGCGGGTACATAGAACACCGCATCCAAATCACTCATGCTCACAGAGATGGTTCCTGCTAGGTTGACACCGGTTACCTTGACCCAAGCACCATTGACTGAAGAACTTGGACTAATTGCTGATGCTGTTGGCAAAGAAGATCCTGCGGTAACCGTAATGCTTGGGCCTGTCACAGCACTTCCTGAAACTGTGGTTCCAGTGATAGCTCCAACTCTGGCACCTGCCGGAAGAACAACTGCAGCTGTTGTGTTGCTTAGCACTGTGAAGGATGCATCGACACCTCCAACTCGAACTGCGCTTAGGTTACCTAGGTTAGTTCCAGTGATTGTTACCACTGTTGAACCAATAGCACTCCTAGTACTTGATTTAGTAATAGTTGAACTTGCTGTTCCAGGAGTAACAGTGAAGTTTTGTGACCAAGTTGCAATAGGGCCACCGTTATCAACCTTTAGTGCACCAGTAGTTGTTCCAGATAAGACAGTTGCAACTAATACAGTCGGTGAGACAACTTGAACTCGGGTTTGCTTAGCGCCAATTGAAACAGCTGTTCCTTGGAAGAAGTTAGTTCCCTTCACCAAGATGCTTGTTCCAGTAGATCCGGAAACAGCCGAAAGACTTGAGATTGTTGGTGCTGGAACATCAACAGTTAGTTGAGAACTAGCGGTTAGATTACCTGACGGCAATCTAAGGGTTAGATCTCCTGAGGTTGCACCAACTGGAACAGTAATCGTTACCGTTGTTGTTCCGGTGAGCTTGGTCTTAGCAGTTGTTCCATTGATGATTGCCGATGTTACTCCCTTGAGGGAAACACCGGTCAGTGTCACGGTTTGGCCAGGTAAGACATGTCTTGGGCTAAATGAAGTGATGCTAGGAGTTGGAATCACCGTGTATTTAGTCTTAGTTGCAACACTGCCAAGTGAATTCGTGGCATTGATGTATCCGGTAACCGCATCACTAGAAACCACAATTGCAGCTTGAGAATACGAAGCATCACCTAACTGAGCACTCTTGCCACCGATGGTTGCACCAGTCAAACAGGCAAGGAATGTTCCCTTCAAGCTAATAGCACTACCTGGGTAACCGGTTGCTGGCGTAAACGAGGTAACCGTAGGTTTACCAGTTTTCACCGTAATGTTTTGCGAACTAACATTCCCACCGTCGGTTGTGATGTTGATTGGTCCAACACCAGCGCTACAAGGCAAGATCACAGTTATTGAGTTATCGGCAAAGTTGGTCACTGTTGCAGCAATTCCGTTGACTTCAACTGCGGAGACAGTTGAAAGGTTGGTTCCTGAAACAACAACACTTTGACCGGCAGCCAAGCTGGTTGACGATACAGAAGTGATTGTTGGTTCTGACACATTTGAACTGGCCATAAAAGTGACTGTGACTTGAGTGTCTTGAGTCAGAGTGAACGAACACACCGTCTTCGTATTACAACCAGGAACACTCCATCCTGCAACGCGACTACCAGCATCTGGTGTTGCAGTTAGCGTCATGTTGGTTCCAGTTGAATAGCTTCCACCACAAAGATCACCACAGGTGATACCGCCGGTTGAATCTGAAACAGTTCCAGTGCCATCACCCTGTTTGCTAACTGTGATAGCTGAAGTGTTAACGCCAGCAGCCATTAGGTTAGCTGCAGCCATCTGAGCACCAACGTAACCTCCAAGATCACTATTAGGAGTTAGTTGAGCAGGTGAAGAACATTTAGTTTTGTATGGGTTGCTATCGCAAAGCGGCAAGGCTTCGTGGTTACCACCATCTGAATCATCATAGATTCCGGTGTATTTGAAGATTTCAAACCGTCTAGTAACAGACTCAGCACCTGGACCTGCGGCTGCTTCGTGAACTAGTTCATTCACTGGTTGAACGCGCAGCGCTTTACCTGTGTCATCACAAGTTGGTCTTCCCTGAAGGAACTCCCATTCGGTTTCAACTTCGGTTGAATTCTCTGGAACTTCTTTAGAGTCAGTCAGCAATGCTCCTAGTCGAGCTGGGTTGTGGGATTCAGTTTTGTAAACCTTTACCCAAACAGCATCTCCCCACAGAGCACACGCCGGAACACCTGGTAACGCTGGAATAGGTTGAGGTGCAGGTGCTGGGATAGCAGCCGCAACGTTACCGTTATTCGATACTGACCAAACCGGTGCAGGAATGCTTACAGGTGTGTTGGCATAAGTAAGGGTTCCGTGATTGCTTGGATCATCAACCAACCAGTTATAAACCTCATTAGTTGGGTTGTTGATCAAACCTAAACCGAAGTGTTCACAACCTGCAGAATCGTAAAGTGCTTGAGTAGCACCGGCTGGACCGTAAAGGTAACAGGCGTGGCCATCGGTTGGGGTTGGGTTAGCCGGAGCCATTGCAGTTGTTTCAACGAAGTTCCCGTTGGCATCCTTGGTTGCTTCCCAACGAACCTTCGCTCCAGAGACATTGCCTCTAACGAAGTCGGTGATGATAGGAGTTCCGTAGCGGTTATAAGGTGCACCAAACCAATACTGAACATCAGAGGCACTGATGCCATCTAATTCAATTTCAAAACCATGTGCTTCAACACCTGAATCATTGAAGGTGTCAAAGTTACTCAAAGATCCATTGATCTGAGCTGAAGCGTTAGCTGGTAGTTGACCAACCATCGCTAGAACAAGTGCACTCAAGGTAACTATTACTGAGCGGAACTTCCTGCTAAACATCTTTACTACTCCTATGTCATTAGGGACCAAATGGTTCCTATAACTTCAGGATAGAAAGGTTTGCAATCTTTATCTAGTAAGGGAAGGATGCCCTAAGTGTTCTTGGTGGACCTAAGGGGACTTGAACCCCTGACCCCCTGCATGCCATGCAGGTGCGCTACCAGCTGCGCCATAGGCCCGTAAACAACTTTTCTAGATTACTACAGTTTCAGAGCTGGAGCATCTTTCCAAAGCCGCTCAATGTCATAAAACACGCGCTCTTGCTCATGCATCACGTGAATGATCATGTCACCGTAATCCATCAAGATCCATCGTGCAGTTGACTTTCCTTCTTTACGAAGCAACTTGAATTTGTTTTCCAACATCTTGTCTTCAATGCCATCGGCAATACCAACAACCTGACGTTCGTTTCTTGCTGAAACAAACATGAAGATGTCTGTTAGAGCAAAGGGAATGCTGACATCTAGGGCAACGATGTTTTCACCAATCTTGTCTAATGCAACCTCATTGACAATCTTTGCCATGGCTACTGCTCTATCTGATGCGGTCAACTATTTCCTTACTTGAAAAAACCATAAATTAAAGCAACGGTAACTCCGCCACCAATCAGTACTGCTGCTAGGGTCAATAGACCGAAGTATAGATAAGGGTTCATGCCTCGGTGTGGGCCACCTGGAATACCCGGTTGGTTCTGCGTCTTAGCAATAACTCCGGCAGCTCTAATCGGCGGAATCCCTGGGATGTATCCGGCGTGCGCGTCTTTATCAAGGTCTTCATCGCCAGAGTTGGCAACTTGAAGTACTTCTATTTCACCGGTGATTGGAATCAAACCGCTGATGTCTATGCTTCCAGTGATCACAAGTTCACCAGAATCAGTAATTATGGAACCACCGGCGGTGATATCTTGCGGTAACTCAACAATCAGATTGGTTCCCGTAACTTCACCGGCAAGCGAATTCTTCACATTAAAAAGCGGATTACCTTCTTTATCTATCTCAACTTGGTTGATCGCTTCTTCTTGAACCTGATTAGCTGCTGCCTGTTCTTTACGAAATATGGCCTCAGCTTGTTCGCGCATTGCTTTACGAGTTAGTGGCTTATCGCTCATAAACACCGTATAACTGGTTTTTAGCAATGTATTGAACAACACCGTCCGGCACTAGATACCAAACCGGTTTGCCAGAACTTGCTCTAGCCCGAACATCGGTTGATGAAATAGCTAGAGCAGGAATCTCAAGAGTTGAAATAGCCCCTACCGGCGCTTTAGGGATAGTTAGGTTGTGTCCTGGTCTTGATACCGCTACGAAGTGCGCTAGCGACCAAAGTTTTTCCGGATCTTTCCAAGCCAGAATCTGAGCAATAGCGTCAGCACCAGATATAAAAAATAGGTCTGCATCGGGATGCATGGCCTTCATCTCGGTCAGGGTATCGACTGTGTATGTGTCGCCTTCGCGATCTATATCTATTCTGGAAACTTTGAACCTAGGGTTTGATGCTGTTGCAATCACAGTCATCAGATATCTGTGTTCAGCTGGCAGAGCAGCTTCTTTTAGATATGGGGTTCCAGTAGGAACGAAAATTACTTCATCAAGATTAAAGGCGGCTGCAACTTCAGAGGCAGCCACAAGGTGACCGTTGTGGATAGGGTCAAAGGTTCCACCCATGACTCCAATACGTTTTTTAGCGGTCAAAAGATATACCTGTTAGTGCCCTTTAGAGCCTGAGTCTTTGTGGTCGTGGCGATTGGAAACGTCACGGTAAGACCAGGTAACAAACAAAAGCACAATAAAGATACTGAAAGCAATAGCACCAAAGACAATGGTTGGGAATGGGGAGCTAACCGCTGTGGTCTCAGCCATTCCCTTGATAATAAAGTTCAAAATGTGCATTTTCTCTCCTAAACCAGATAATTCAAATCTACCTTACGGCCCTAATTAATCCTGTTCCTTGGCCTGAAACCAAGTTCCCAATCGTTGGCCACTAAGGGCCAGTTCAGCTTTGTTGATTGAGGTCAATAGAACACTGATACCTGCATCGGTAGCGGTTCTAGCAGCTCCAACTTTAGTAACCGCTCCCCCGGTACCAACCCCGGAAGCACTCTCACCCATCTTGATACCGGATAGGTCATCAAGCGGTTCAATCCAGTCAATAGCCTGAGCACCGTCTTCGCTGGGTGGCCTATCGTATAGAGCTTCAATGTCACTAAATAAAACCAGAAGGTCTGCTTTAACTAAAACTGCAACTAAAGCTGCTAGCCGGTCGTTATCACCGAAGCGGATTTCGTTGGTGGCAACAGTGTCATTCTCGTTAACGATTGGTAAAACTCCAAGTTCCAACATTCTTTCGATGGCTGATTTGGCATTAGCCGAACTCTCTTCAGATTCCAGATCGGCTGCGGTTAGTAACACTTGACCAGCTATCACTTTGAACGAATCTAAAACATTTTGGTATCTCAGCATTAATCTGCTCTGCCCAACAGCAGCTAAGGCTTGCGAGGTCGGAAGATCTGTTGGTTTAGTTGAAATACCAAGTAGTGGCATACCGGTGGCAATAGCACCCGATGAAACCAGTATGAGTTCTTGACCCCTAGCAATACCCGAGGCTAGTGCAGTAACTAACTTGACTAGGTTGCCTTGGTTATCTCCGGTAATTGAACTGGAGCCAACTTTGACCACAATTCTTTTGGCGTTAGGAATATCTTTGTGAGCTGAAAGAGCCATTACTCTTCCTCGGTTTCCTGAATGATTGGATTACCTTCCTTAGCCATCTGTTCACGCAAGGCAGCTCTGGCATCCATCATCTCTTTGTATTCACGTTTACGCTGTGGTGTTGTTCTTCTGTCATTGGTATCAAGTCTCGGGTCATAGCCGCGTGGAGCCGCAATTAGTTCACCTGCTGAAGCAATGGTTGGCTCCCAGTCGAAGACAACTCCGTAGCCTGCACCAATTACAACTGTTGAACCGGCAACCGCACCTGCCTTAAGCAGTGCATCTTCAATACCGAGCTTGGCTAACCTATCGCCAAGATAGCCAACCGCTTCTTCATTACCGAACACAGTTTGGGCAACCCAACGCTCAGGTTTAGATCCAATTACTCGGAAAATATCTTCATCGCCAACATGTTCTTTAGTAACAGTGAACTTGCTGTCCTCTTTTCTAACATTCATCAGATGAATACGAGGTTTCGATGGTCTTGCATCCTTATTGGCGCGATCTTCTCTCACAAGTTCCGCTAAAGCAAAGTTAAGTTCTCGAAGACCTTCATGAGTGGCAGCTGAAATGAGGAATACTCGATAACCTCTAGCTTCAAGGTCTCCTTTAACAAACTCGGCTAGTTCTCTAGCATCAGGAACATCAATCTTGTTTAGCGCTATCAACTGTGGTCTTTCAACCAAAGGTGTTTCACCTTCAGGAACTTCGTATAGCTTTAGCTCATTCAAAATCAAATCAAGATCACTGATTGGATCTCGGTTAGGTTCTAAAGTTGCGCAATCCAAAACATGCAGTAGTGCAGCACAGCGCTCAACGTGACGTAAGAACTTAAGACCCAGTCCTTTACCTTCGCTGGCACCTTCAATAAGACCAGGAACATCAGCAACAGTGAAACGAACATCACCAGCTTGAACCACACCCAAATTCGGATGCAAGGTTGTGAAAGGATAATCAGCAATCTTTGGCTTAGCTGAACTAATCGATGCAATTAGCGAAGACTTGCCAGCAGATGGATAACCAACCAGAGCAATATCTGCAACTGATTTAAGTTCAAGGATGACATCACCCTTCCAACCTGGAACACCAAGAAGCGCAAAGCCCGGTGCTTTTCGTTTTGAGGTTGAAAGTGCAGCGTTACCCAAACCACCCTGACCACCTTCGGCAACTAGCAATTCCATGCCAGCTTCATCAAGATCAGTAATGAATTTACCGGTCGCGTCTTTGACCACAGTTCCAATTGGAACCGGCAAGATCACATCGTTACCGGTAGCACCGTTGCGGAAATCTCCATACCCATCGCCACCATCGCCACCAGCTCTGTGTGGTGAGAAGTGATACTCCAACAGGGTGGTCACGTTAGGGTCAGCGATTAGCTTGATTGAACCACCGTTACCGCCATCAGCGCCATCGGGGCCAGCAAGTGGTTTGAACTTTTCTCTGCGAACAGAAACACAGCCATCGCCACCATTACCAGCGCGAAGATGAAGGGTAACTTGGTCGACGAATGTAACCATTATTATTCCTTCCTGAAACAGCAACAGGCGAGCACTATGCTCGCCTGCTGGTTGAAAACTTTAGTTATGGATTAGGCCGCAACAACGATGTTGATTACGCGACGTCCACCCTTTTCAGCGAACTGAACAACGCCTTCAGCCAAAGCAAACAGAGTGTCGTCTTTACCCTTGCCAACGTTACGACCTGGGTGGAAGTGTGTACCACGCTGACGGACCAAGATTTCGCCTGCGTTAACTTCTTGACCCGCGTAACGCTTAACACCTAGACGCTGTGCATTAGAGTCGCGACCGTTTCTTGTGGAGGAAACACCTTTTTTGGATGCCATTTTGCTTTACTCCTTAGCCTTACTTGATTTCAGTAATCTGAACACGGGTTAGGTCAGCGCGGAAACCCTGACGCTTCTTGTAACCAGTCTTGTTCTTATACTTTTGGATAACGATCTTAGGACCACGAAGATCACCTAGAACGGTAGCGGTAACTTTCACACCAGCAAGAGCTTCTGCCTCGTGTGTGACCTTGTCACCATCCACTAGCAAAACAGCTGGAAGCGTTACATTGTCTCCGGCTTTCACCTTTAGACGATCTAGCGTGACGATGGTGCCTACTGACACCTTTTCCTGGCGGCCACCGGCCCGTACTACTGCGTAAACCACAGATATACCCTTTGTTCGAAAAATCTTGGATTGGAAGTCCTGCTACGGCAGGCAACAAGGTCTAATCTTAGCCTTTTATTGGGCTATAGGTCAAACCTTTTAGACCGGAGTTTCCCCAGGGGTTATTTCGCCTTCGCTGGTAACCCTTCTGGACTTACGCTTAGGCTCAGTTGCGGCCGTAGGCAAGGCAGCTAGCACCGTTTCTAAGGTCTTTTGAACTGGTTGCGAGCTGGCAATGGTGCTGGCTGCGATCTTAGACATGAGGTTTTTAGCCTCTTCCGCCTTCTCAGCCGTTACCACCTTGGCAGGCTCTGATCTTGGGCGACGCTCTTCGGTCTGCTCAGAATCAGGCTTGTCTTTCTTGTGTTTATTGTTTTTACCCTTGTTATGACTCTTACCGTCTTTTTGCTTAGGACGGTCATCATCGGTGATGTGCTTGTTCTTTAGCACCGGATGGGGATGAACAATCACACCTCTTCCAGCACAAACCTCACAAGGCTCGCTGAAAGCTTCCAGAAGACCAATGCCGATCTTCTTTCTAGTCATCTGAACCAAACCAAGTGATGTTACTTCAGCCACCTGGTGCTTAGTTCTATCCCTAGATAAGCATTCGATCATGCGACGTAAAACCAAATCACGGTTAGATTCCAAAACCATATCGATAAAGTCAACCACGATGATTCCACCGATATCCCTTAGACGTAACTGTCTAACGATTTCTTCAGCCGCTTCCAAGTTGTTCTTGGTAACCGTCTCTTCAAGGTTTCCACCGGAACCAACAAACTTTCCAGTGTTAACATCAACCACGGTCATTGCTTCAGTTCTATCAATCACCAGGGAACCACCGGAAGGAAGATAAACCTTGCGGTCTAATGCTTTAATAATCTGTTCATTGATTCTGTAGTGATCGAATGCATCTTTAGTTCCTTCGAATCTTTCAATCCGTGGAAGAAGATCAGGGGCAACATCTTTTAGATATCCTTCGATGGTGGCAAACGGAGCATCGCCTTCAATAATCATCTTCTGGAAATCTTCGTTGAATACATCTCGAACAATCTTGATCAACAAATCTGGCTCAGAAGAAAGTAGTGCCGGTGGTGTTGATATTTCTGCTTTACGAGAGATCTCTTCCCATTGAATCTGTAATCTCTGAACATCTTCAGCAAGCTGTTCTTCGGTAGCACCCTCAGCAGCAGTTCTAACAATCACGCCGGCTTCTGGAGGAAGAATCTCTTTCAGAATCTTCTTGAGACGGTTGCGCTCACTTTCCGGAAGCTTACGGCTAATGCCATTGACGTTACCTGAAGGAACATAGACCAAATAGCGACCAGGCAGAGATATCTGCGAGGTAAGCCGGGCACCCTTTTGGCCAACTGGGTCTTTAGTGACTTGAACCAAAACCTTGTCACCTGATTTGAGTGCTAACTCAATCTTGCGAGGTTGGTTACCAACTTCGGCCAACTCCCAGTCAACTTCACCGGAATACAAAACAGCATTACGGCCACGACCGATGTCAACGAAAGCAGCTTCCATCGAAGGCAAAACGTTTTGCACCTTACCCAAATACACATTGCCCATCAAAGAAGAGTCCTGAGCTTTAGCAACATAGTGCTCAACTAGAACGTTGTCTTCAATAACACCGATCTGGATCTTGTCATCTTTGCTTCTAACCACCATGATGCGATCAACCGCTTCACGACGAGCTAAGAACTCTGACTCGGTGACGCGAGAAGATCTGCGACCTGAGTCACGACCATCTCTTCTACGCTGTTTCTTGGCTTCTAATCTGGTTGAACCCTTAACTCTTACCGGTTCATTGCTAGGAGCTTTAGGTTCACGCGGGGTTCTAACTTTAACCACAACATTTGGTGGAAGTTCACCCTCAACCGCTTCACCAGGACGCTTACGAGATCTAACCCGCTTGTGTGAACCATCAGTTGGTTCATCCTGAACCTTGCCCTTGCCACGCTTGCCTGAACCAGAAATAACTGGTAGGTCAGGTGCTTGGAATAACAAGGAAAGCCCTGGCACTAGAGGAGCCTTAACTTCTTCTTTAGCTTCTGCCTGAGGCGTCTCTACAACAGTTTTCTTGCTTTTTTTAGGGGCCGCTTCAGCTTCAGCTTTGCCACGTCTACGCGAACGTTTAGGCGCTTCAATGATTTCCTCAACGAGATCTGGCTCGTTGTTCTTCTTTTTCACCATTTCTGGTGCTCCATACCGGCTAAATCTTTCGCCCACACCCCGAAAAATTACTGCCTAAAAACTCTTGTTGTAAGCATTGTTGCCAACAACTAAATCCAATAAGTGTTGAATGCGACTAGCAAAAAATCCTGAACACTGCCCGATGGGTCTAATGTGTTAGGAGCCTAAAGCCTCCAACAAAACCTTCGTTTATCTCTTGTGTGATAGAGACCAACTAGTTTCAAGTATGGCACTTTAACTCCCAAAAGTCAGTAGCAATTGGTGCCATACTTGACCGGTGAGCGAACAAAACAGCGTAAATACAGGGATTAACGCCCCTAAGTCTCTGGCTTGGACCATGATTGTCTTTGCCGTTATTGGTTGGATTGGGGCTTTTAGCCTCACGTTGGAGCGTTTGCATGTTGCCACCAACCCCGATGCCGTGTTGCCCTGTGATCTGAATGTGTTCATTTCTTGTAAGTCTGTAATGCTCACCCCAACCGCCAGGTTGTTTGGTTTTCCTAACTCACTTATTGGCTTAGCCGCTTTCGTAGCGCCCATTGCTGTTGGCTTTGGAATCCTGGCTGGAGCTAAATTCGCCATGTGGTTCTGGCGACTATTCCTGACTGGAATCACACTGGGGTTCGTATTTGTACTTTTCCTCTTTAGCCAAAGTCTGTTTGTGATTAATGTTCTTTGTCCTTATTGCATGGTTGCTTGGGCTGGAATGATTCCAATTTTCTGGCATGTGTTCTTATTCAGTGCAAAAGAAGACATTATTCCAATGCCAATTCGAACTACAACATTTTGGGATTGGGCAGCAACTAAGCCTTGGCTAATCACCATTGTTTTTGAATTGATGATCATTCTTGCAATTGTGTTTAGATTCTGGGCCAACTGGGGCCCAATGTTTAGAAAACTTGGTTGGTTCTAAAACCAAAGAGCTAATTCACGGGTTGCAGATTCAACTGAATCTGAACCATGGACCAAATTCTGCTGAACCTTTAGCCCCCAGTCACGACCAAGATCTCCCCTGATAGTTCCTGGAAGAGCAACGGTTGGATCGGTGGCTCCGGCTAGGACTCTAAAACCTTCGATAACTCGGTTACCTTCAACTCGAAGTGCAACAACATCACCTGAGGCCATGAACTCTACTAGTGGCTCATAAAACGGTTTACCTTCGTGTTCGGCATAGTGCTTAGCAAGTAAATCTTTTGAAGGAGTTAGTTTCTTAACATCTACGATGACGTAACCTTTAGCTTCAATTCTGGAAATGATTTCACCAATCAGGTTTCTTTTGACACCATCTGGCTTAATTAAAACTAGAGTCTGCTCAGTCATTTATTTCTCCTTGCTTTCAACATTTACTTCAAAGGTATCAAGATTTGCTCTTGCTTTTTTAGCTAAATCTATGGTTGCTCCAGCAATCATGGACCAACCAAATAGACCAACAAAGATGATGGCTATCAATAACATCCAAGGAACAAAGAATGAAACAACCAAGAAGGTGATCTGTAATGCCCAAGCGAACCAGTATGAGCCTTTGCGGCCTAAATAACCCGGAGTCAAAATCAAGATGGTTGAAAAAGCCAAGCCAAAACCCCAAACCAATTTAGGGTCAGCAACCTTCAAACCAAAGGCCACCAGGGTGCCAAAGAAAACGATGAAAGCCTCAAAAGCCATGATGATTGAACCAAGCTGTCTTCTAACTGATCTTTCAGCCACGGTCAACCTCCTTTTGCTTTAGTTTCATAACATCGCCGACCAAAGTAATTGAACCGGTCACTACAACCGTACCGCCAGTCACCTGCAAAGCCTTAGCGCTAGCCAATTCGAGTGCTTGCTCTAGAGTTTCTGTAACCTGAACCCGACTGGAACCAAAAACTTCAGTAGCCAACAAAGCAAGATCAGCTATCTCAGTTGCTCTGTTTGAACTGCTCTGGGTAATGAACACTTCACTCAACACTGTTTCTAAAGCAACTAGAACACCTTTAACATCTTTATCGCCAAGCACACTGATAACCCCGATAGCGTGAGGTGAGTTAAAACTATTTACCAAAGAGTGAGCCAGCGATCTTGCTCCATGTGGATTATGCGCTGCATCAAGTAGTACCCTTGGGTTCTTTGAAATAGTCTGCAATCTACCGGGTGAAGAAGTGTCAACCAGCGCCGGTCTTAGAACATCCAATGGCAAACTATTTTGAGCCGAACCTAAGAACTGCTCAACGCTAACTATGGCCAAAGCTGAATTGAATGCCTGATACTGGCCATGCAATGGAATGAATAAATCTTCATAACTTCCTGCCACCGAATTCATAGAGAAAGTGATGCCGGCTTCTGATTCAGAGAATTTAGTAACACTAAAGTCTTTGCCATAAAGAGAAAATGAATCACCGATAGCCAAAGCTTTAGCTTGAAGAACACTAAGCGCGCTCTCCGGCTGAACAGCAGAGACAACAGCAGCACCTTTTTTGATAATGCCTGATTTAGTATCAGCTATTTCTTCAACTGTGTTACCTAAGCGTTCAGTGTGATCGAGATCTATTGGTGTGAAGACCGCAACATCACCATCGGCAACATTGGTTGAGTCCCATTCTCCACCCATGCCAACTTCTAAAACTAAAACATCAATCAATGCATCAGCAAAGCAGGCAAAACCCAAAGCTGCTAACGCTTCAAAGAAAGTTAGTCGAAGATCGCCTTCAGCAAGAAGTTCTTTATCAACAATTTCAAGCACTGGTTCAATATCTATAAACACTTCATACATACGCTCAATCGAAATAGATTCACCGTTTAGTGCAATCCGCTCATTCAAATCAATTAAATGCGGAGAAGTGAACCTTCCGGTTCTAAGCCCAAACTCTCTTAAGATTCTTTCAATAATGCGTGAGGTGGTTGTCTTACCGTTAGTTCCGGTGACATGCACCACCCGATACATCTTCTGAGGGTCACCCAACAACTCAACAGCTCTTCTGGTTGGTTCTAGTCTTGGACGAAGCTTATGTTCAGGAACACGAGCCATCAAAGATTTCTCTATGTATTGAATCTTTTCTAGATCAGTAAGGCTCAAAGCTTAGTCACCACTACACCCAAAGGCAGATCTTGGCCTACGCTAACACCTTCGCCTGAAACATCACCCAGTCCAGCCTCAAGTTCCAAGCTCAGAGTTTCAGATTTGACTAGTTCCTCATGAGCGCTAACAGCATCAAGTACTTCCTGAGATGAAGTGATAACCAACTTGATTCGGTCACTAACATCCAGATCAGCATCCTTACGAGCCTGCTGAACAGCACGAATAACATCTCTGGCAATACCTTCTGCTTCTAGTTCTGCTGTCACAACAGAATCAAGCAGAACAAAGCCACCACCGGGCAAGATACCGATTAGGTTCACACTCTTAGAACTATCTGACATATCGGCAACGAGTTCAATCTCGTATTCGCCTTCAATAAGCTCAACTCCACCACAAACTACTGTTCCGTTGGTTTCAGACCAGTTACCCGATTTAGATGCGCCAATAATGTTCTGAACTTCTTTACCAACCCGTGGTCCTAAAACCCTCGAATTAACCGTTAGCTTCTTCACAACACCAAACTCGGTTGTTGAATCCAAAGATAATTCAACTAGCTCAACGCTTTTCACGTTCAGTTCATCGGCAATGATGTCTGTGAAGGGTTGCAGGTTCTTTGCTCCTAGTGTCACAACAGTTAGTTTGGCCAGTGGAAGACGAACCCGAAGTCCAGCTGCTTTACGAAGTGCCTGAGCTGAAGACGAAACAGCTCGAACCTGATCCATGGCTGTGACTAAATCATCATCGCCGGTGAGCGCTTCGTGATCCGGCCACTGAGTTAAATGAACCGAACGCATACCGGTAAGACCTTGGAATACTTCTTCAGAAATTAACGGCAGCATCGGAGCACAAACTCTAGTTAAGAGTTCAAGTACCGAATAAAGAGTGTTGAAAGCTTGAGCGTCGCCATCCCAGAATCTAGCTCTGGATCTTCTGACATACCAGTTAGTTAAGACATCGGCGAAATCACGCAATCTAACTGCTGCACCAAAAGTGTCAAAAGAATTTAGGTCCGCCCCAACACCGGCAATCATTTCGCGGGTCTTAGCAACCAGATATCTGTCTAGAACATCTTCGCTTGAAAGATCAAAGTTGGCTTCATAATCACAAGCATTGGCGTAGAGAGTAAAGAAGTAGTAGGTGTTCCAAAGCGGCAGAAGAACTTGTCTAACCCCTTCACGAATACCCTGCTCGGTAACCGACATAGTTCCACCGCGCAGGATAGGACTTGAAAGCAAGAACCAACGCATGGCATCTGAACCATCACGGTCAAACACTTCATTCACATCCGGATAGTTTCTAAGTGACTTAGACATCTTTTGTCCATCGTTACCTAAAACAATTCCATGGGACACAGCAGTCTTGAAAGCTGGTCTATCAAAAAGTGCTGTTGATAAAACATGCAGGGTATAGAACCAACCTCTGGTTTGACCTGAGTATTCGACGATGTAATCGCCCGGTGAGTGCGTATCAAACCAGTCAGAGTTCTCAAATGGGTAGTGAACCTGAGCAAACGGCATTGAGCCTGATTCAAACCAGCAGTCCAGAACCTCTGGAACCCTAACCATCATTGATTTACCGGTTGGGTCATCAGGGTTTACCCGAGTTAGATGATCAATGGTTGGTCGGTGGAAGTCAGTAACCCTAACCCCAAAGTCTCTTTCCATTTCATCTAGAGAACCATAAACATCGATACGTGGATAGTTTGGGTCAGTTGATTTCCAAACTGGAATTGGCGCTCCCCAGAAACGATTACGGCTAATCGCCCAGTCACGAACATTTTCAAGCCACTTACCGAAAGAGCCATCTTTGGTGTGTTCCGGAACCCAGTTGATCTCCTGGTTTAATTCCAACATTCTTGTCTTTAGCTTTGTGGTTTCAACAAACCAAGACGAAACTGCTTTATAGATCAAAGGGTTCTTGCAGCGATAGCAGTGTGGATAAGGGTGGTCATAGCTGGCTTGCTTTAATAGCCTGCCCATGTCTTTAATCTTTTGAGTGATTGGTTTATTGGCTTCAAAAACATGCATGCCTTCAAAATCTGTAATAACAGAGTTGTATTCACCACGTTCATTAACTGAAACATAAACCGGAATGCCAGCTGCTTCACAAAGTTTCTGGTCATCTTCACCATAGGCAGGTGCTTGATGAACAATACCGGTTCCCTCATTATCAGCAACATAGTCACCGAGGATAACCTGCCAAGCATTCTGAACATCGAACTTAGTTTCATCAGCGTAGTAATCAAATAATCTTTCGTATTTGATGCCATTCAAATCCTTACCAAGAACTGTTGTTTCAATAGCAGCCACCGCAGATTCAAGATCTTCAAAGCCGAGGTCTTTAACGTGCGTTGCAATCAAGGATTTAGCCAGTAGATATTTACCGGTAGCTGTATTAACAACCGCATATTCAATCTCTGGTCCAACTGCTAAGGCAAAGTTAGTTGGAAGTGTCCAAGGAGTTGTGGTCCAAGTCAGAATCTTTACACCAGCAAAAATTCCTTCAGTGATTGGGAAAGTAACAGTAACTGTTTGGTCTTGTCTGTTTTGGTAAACATCTTCATCCATACGTAGCTCATGATTAGAAAGTGGTGTTTCACATCTGTAGCAGTAAGCAAGAACTTTGAAACCTTCATAGATCAAACCTTTATCGAAAAGCTGTTTGAAAGCCCACAAAACAGATTCGGTATAAGGTGCATCAAGAGTTTTATAGTCATTATCAAAATCAACCCAACGAGCCTGACGGGTCACATAGGTTTCCCACTCTTTGGTGTATTTCAAAACAGAGGTTCGGCAGTAATCGTTGAACTTATCGATACCGAATTTCTCGATTTCAGGTCGTCCCGAGATCTTCAGTTGTCTTTCCGCTTCAACTTCGGCCGGCAAGCCGTGGGTGTCCCAACCGAATCTTCTTTCAACTCGGTAACCCTGCATGGTCTTAAACCTTGGAACAGTGTCCTTGGCATAACCGGTTAGTAGGTGACCGTAGTGCGGCAAACCATTAGCGAACGGCGGGCCATCATAGAACACGAATTCTGGAGCATTCTCGTCTTTACGTTGGTCAATAGAGGCCTGGAAGGTCTTATCTTTAGCCCAGAAAGCCAGAATGGCCTCTTCTATGGCTGGAAACGAGGGGCTGGCTGGGATACCAAAAGAAGCTCCACTATTTTTGGGATACATGCCTAGGCTCTCTATTTTTGACGTTCATTACTTTATTCAATGTTAATCTTAAACAACCTGTAAGTTTCTGGAGAACCTAACGTGCCTAAACCTGATTTCCGAGCCCCAGCTCAAACCCCCGAACGCGTTGGCGTCGAGGGGCTAGAGGCCAAATGGGCTCTAGCCTGGCAAGAAGAGGGCACCTACCGATTCAGAAGAGACTCTGAGGCTAAGGTTTACTCAATCGACACGCCGCCACCTACCGTTTCAGGTTCTTTGCACGTCGGACACGTTTTTAGCTACACCCACACCGATGTTATTGCCCGCTTCCAAAGAATGCGTGGGAAAGAGGTTTTCTACCCAATGGGGTGGGATGACAACGGTTTACCCACCGAAAGAAGAGTTCAGAACTACTTTGGTGTTCGTTGCGATCTTTCACTTCCCTACGTTGAGAACTTCACTCCCCCTTATGAAGGTGGAGATAACAAGTCTTCTAAAGCAGCAGATCAGATACCTATATCTAGAAAAAACTTTATTGAACTCTGCGAAAAACTAACCGCAGAAGATGAACTCCAATTCGAAGCACTTTGGCGTCAACTGGGACTTTCCGTTGACTGGGCGCAGACCTATCAGACCATCTCACCTAAAGCTCAAAGAGTTTCTCAACAGGCTTTCCTAAATAACATTTCCCGCGGCGAGGCTTACCAGTCAATGGCACCAACGCTTTGGGATATCACTTTTAGAACTGCTGTTGCTCAAGCTGAATTAGAAGATAGAGATCAACCAGGCGCTTATCACCGCATCGGTTTTGATGGCCCTGATGGAAAAGTTTTTATTGAAACAACCAGACCAGAGCTTATTCCTGCCTGTGTTGCTTTAGTTGCCCACCCGGATGATGAAAGATATCAACCACTTTTTGGTAAGACGGTAACCACTCCTTTGTTTGGTGTTGAAGTTCCAGTTGTTTCACACCGACTTGCACAAATTGATAAAGGTTCCGGAATTGCAATGATTTGTACTTTCGGTGACGTAACAGATGTCATCTGGTGGCGCGAACTTGATTTACCTAACCGAGCAATCATTGGTTGGGATGGCAGAATCCTCGAAGAAGCACCAGAGGTCATTTCTTCAGCAGCAGGAAAAGCTGCCTACCAAGAACTAGCTGGCAAGACTGTTTTTTCAGCTAAAACCAGAATCGTTGAAATGCTGCAAACTTCGAAAGATATGGTTGGCGAAGCCAAACCAATTACTCACCCAGTGAAGTTCTTTGAAAAAGGTGACCGACCTTTAGAGATTATTTCAACTAGACAGTGGTATATCCGTAATGGTGGTCGCGACCAAGAAATCAGGAGCAAACTTCTAGAACTGGGTAAGCAACTGAACTTCCACCCTGATTTCATGAAAGTTCGCTATGAGAACTGGGTCAACGGCCTTACTGGTGACTGGCTAATTTCTAGGCAACGATTCTTTGGTGTTCCAATTCCGGTTTGGTATCAGATAGCTGCTAATGGTGAACCTGATTTTGAAAAAGTAATCGTTCCAGCAAATGAGGCTCTACCGGTTGATCCTTCTACCGATGTTCCTTCCGGATACACCGAATCTCAGCGTGGTCAAGCAAATGGTTTCATTGGTGAAGTTGACATCATGGACACCTGGGCAACTTCTTCACTTACCCCCCAGCTCGGCGGCGGTTGGTTATCTGACCCTGAATTATTTGCCAAGGTTTACCCATATAACCTTCGTCCTCAAGGTCAAGACATCATCAGAACCTGGTTGTTCTCAACGGTTTTGAGATCACAGCAGGAGCACGGCAAGTTACCTTGGTCTGATGCTGCTATCTCCGGTTGGATTCTTGATCCAGATCGTAAGAAGATGTCTAAATCTAAAGGCAATGTGGTTACCCCTAACGATCTTTTAGTTGAACACTCTTCCGATGCTGTTCGCTACTGGGCTGCCTCAGCAAGATTAGGAACCGACGCTGCCTTTGATACCGGTCAGATGAAGATTGGTCGAAGACTAGCTATCAAGATTCTCAACGCTGCTAAATTCGTTCTCTCTTTTGAAGCACCTAGCAGTGAAGATCACGTCAGTATTCCAGTTGATCAGAGTTTGCTGTTATCACTCGCCGATGTTGTTACAGAGGCAACGGCTGCTTTTGAAAACTATGATCACACCAAAGCCCTTGAGCTAGCCGAAAAATTCTTCTGGAACTTCACCGATAACTATCTTGAACTGGTCAAGGAGCGTGCCTATGGTGAAGGTGGCTTCAATGAGGCAGAACAAGCTTCAGCGGTAATTGCGCTTAGAAAAGCACTGCTAACTCTCCTGCGTTTATTTGCTCCGTTCCTTCCTTTCGCTACCGATGAAGTGTGGTCCTGGTGGCAGGTTGGTTCAGGTTCCATCCACAGAACCAGCTGGCCAACCAGAGAAGAACTAACCGAGGGCTTAGACCCTCAATACCTTGAATTGCTGGATCTTGCGGAGCAGGCACTATTTGGTATCAGGAAGGCTAAGAGCGACGAGAAGGCTTCGATGAAGGCCGAGGTTAGCCAAGCTGTTCTAGTTGCCCCTGAAGCCAAAATCCCTGCAATCCGCTTGCTTTCAGCAGATTTAAAAGCAGCTGGCAAGATAGCTAACCTTGAGTTTGTCTCAGGTGAAGAGCTGGCTGTGAAGGACGTTGTTTTAGCCCCTAGCGCTGAATAACTTTTCGAAAACAGCAGCCAAACCTGTCTTAGGTTGGGCGTAGGCTTTTGCTCATGACATTTGAAAACGATAACCCTTTTGCCCTGCGTTCAACTCTTGAATACGAGATGCCGGATTTCAACCGCATCAACGATGAGAGTTACCTTCCCGCCTTCTATGCCGGTTGTGAACAACAACTGGGTGAGGTTCACGAGATCATCAATCAAGAGGAAGTGACCTTTGAGAACACCATCGTGAAGATGGAGCTTTCAGGTCAAGTTCTGATGCGCATGATGATGGTGTTCTATAACAAATCTTCAAGCGATACTAGCGATGTACTTGATGCAATCGAAGAAGAGATAGCGCCTAAGCTAGCTGCTCACTCCGATGCCATTCGTCTGAATCAGAAACTCTGGGCCCGAATCAAGCACTTATACGAGAACCGCGATTCTTTGGAATTGAATACCGAAGATGCCTGGTTGCTTGAGCGTTACTACCGTGATTTCACCCATGCAGGTGCTCATCTAAATGATGCTCAGCGTGAAACCCTAAAGGGTTTAAACGAAGAGCTTTCTAAACTTGAAACACAGTTCGGTAAGAACCTACTAAATGACACCAATGACCTGGCGGTTGTCGTTGATGACGTTACAGAACTTGACGGGCTTACTGAAAACGAAATTGCAGCCTGTGCTGCAGCCGCAAAAGATCGTGGCCTTGAAGGTAAATGGCTTGTTGGCATGGTGAATTTCACCGGCAACCCGCTGCTATCCAGATTGACTCACCGTGGTCTTCGTGAACGCATAATGAAGAACTCTCTACAAAAAGGCGGTCGTGATAACGAAAACGACAACCGTCAAGTAATCCTTACTATGGTCAAACTTCGTGCTCAACGTGCTGAATTGTTTGGTGTGAAGACTCACGCCGAATATGTTCTTCAGGACCGAAACGCTCAGAATCCAGCAAACGTTCACAACATGATGAAGCAGATTGCTCCAGCTGCAGTCAAGAACGCCAGAGCTGAAGGCACTGAATTACAAAAGGCTATTGAAGCATCCGGTGAAAACTTTGAACTAGCTTCATGGGACTGGGACCTATACACAGAGAAGGTTCGTCTAGCTAAGTACAACCTAGACACCGCAGCCATGAAACCATACTTCGAATTAGAGCGAGTGCTATTCGAGGGTGTCTTCTATGCGGCCAACAAACTATTTGGTCTTAGCTTCAAAGAGCGCAAAGACATCAAGACCTACCACCCTGAAGCTCGTGCTTTCGAAGTTTTCAACGAAGACGGATCAAAGCTGGCACTTTTCATTGGGGATTTCTATACCCGTGATTCAAAGCGCGGTGGAGCCTGGATGAACAACCTAGTTGACCAGAACTTCCTGATGGGTCAGCTACCTGTGGTTTGTAATAACTTAAACATTCCTAAGCCACCGGCCGGTCAGCCAACCCTATTAACCTATGACGAGACCACTACTCTGTTCCACGAGTTTGGTCACGCTCTGCACGGAATGCTTAGCGATGTTAAGTATCCAAGATTCTCTGGAACCAGCGTGGAAAGAGACTTTGTTGAATTCCCATCACAGGTAAACGAGATGTGGTTATCTTGGCCTGAGGTTATGGATAACTACGCCGTTCACTATGAAACCGGTGAGAAACTACCTGCAGCTTGGATTGAAAACCTTAAGGCCGCTTCAACTTTCAACGAAGGTCACGCAACCACTTCATACATGGCTGCCGCCATTCTGGACTTCGCTTGGCACTCGGTAACATCAGATCAAAAGATCGATGATGTTGAAGCATTCGAAGAAAAAGCTATTGCTGACTACGGTCTTAACTATTCACCGGTGCCAACTAGATACCGTTCAACTTACTTCTCACACATCTTCGGTGGCGGATATTCTGCCGGATACTACGGATACATCTGGTCAGAAGTTCTTGATGCAGACACAGTCGACTGGTTCAAACAAAACGGTGGACTTACCAGAGCTAACGGCGATCACTTCAGAAACACACTGCTTGCTCGCGGTGGATCGTTGAACTCGATGCAAATGTTTAGAAACTTCCGTGGACGCGATGCAACTATCGAACCGCTACTAAAGCGCAGAGGGCTTATTTAGTTCCAGGCTTTTTCAGTTTCATAAGTTGCATAACAACCAATCCCAAAAGGATTGCCCAGAACGCTGCGCCTATCGAGAAGAAGGCAGCGCCACTTGATGCAACTAGGAAAGCGATAACCGCAGGTAGTCTTTCGGCTGGAATCTCAACCATGTTGCTGAATGCGCCAATGATGGTTGGCAGTAATGCCAGCCCACTGGCTGCTAATAGAAGATCTCTCGGGGTTTGATAGACGAAAGCAACTGCGATTCCAGCAAATAGTGCAAAGACCCAATAAACAACACCGCCCGATACCGAAGCCAACCAACGTTTCTTGGGATCTTTGTGTGCCTGGTCGTTCGCGTTTAGTGCAGCTGTTATAGCAGCTAGGTTCATCACAAAGCCACCGAAGAAAGAAGCAACAACTGTTCCAAGACCTGTAGTTACCAAACTCGCTCTGAACGGAACTTGATAACCGAAGGATTTCATAATCGCAATGCCAGGAATGTTCTGCGATGCCATAGCAACTAAGAACAGCGGCAAGGCGATACTAAACACGCTAGCCAATGAGAAACCAGGAACAATAAGATTGACCGAAATCAACCAATCAGCGGAGCTAACCTGAATGCCACGATCAAGACCAATCAAACTGAAAGCTAAAACAATAGCCGCCGGTGATGCCCAGAGCGGAGCAAACCAATACAAAATGAGCCAAACTGCAATTACTGGAAGAACCAGCATTGGGTACGTTGCACTTGCCGCGAATGGCGCAACACAAAAACTAAAGATAACCCCGGCCAACATGGCACTGGCTATTGACTTAGGTATAGCCATAACCAGTTTGCCTAGCCAAGGCCAAAGACCGGTTAGAGCAAGCAGCACTCCGGCTAATAGAACCCCACCCATTGCGTTGTTGAAACCAATGCCCGGTAAAGCAGATCCTGCAATGAGTGCTGCTCCCGGTGTTGACCAAACAACTGATAATGGTTGCTTGAACTTCCAACTCAAAACAATAGATAGCGCACCATAAAAGACCAACATGATTGCCACCATGGAAATGGTTTGCGTTTTGGTTGCGCCGAGATTCTGAAAAGCGGTTAGAAAGATTGCAGTTGTTGCTGCGGTTCCAGTGATGCTGGCAACTGTTCCAGCGATGATTGGTGCTCTAAGACCAAACTTTTCTGCTTGGCTCAATTACTAAGCCGATTTGTCTTGACGGGCAGCTTTGAAAGGAACGATTGCCGCTTGCTCAGTTCCTCTGACCACGTCTTCAGTGATCTTCACAACACCGGTGGCAGCCGAACCTGGAATCTCAAACATGATAGGTCCAAGAATTTCTTCAAGGATTGAACGCAAACCACGAGCACCAGTTTCACGCTTGATAGCTTCTTCAGCAATCAGATTAAGTGCTGCATCATCGAATTCAAGTTCGAAGCCATCTAGCTCAAACATTCTTTGATACTGCTTGACTAAAGCATTTTTTGGTTCAACCAAGATTTGAATTAGTGATGGCTTATCCAATGGTGTTACAGAAGCTAGCACCGGAAGACGACCAATAAATTCAGGAATCAAACCAAACTTACGAAGATCTTCCGGCTGCACTTTAGTAAAGATATCTAGCTCGTCAGATTTGTTCTTGATGTCTGCGCCGAAACCAATACCCTTTTTGCCAACCCGGTTCTGAACAATGTTCTCTAAACCAGCAAAAGCACCGGCAACGATGAACAAGATGTTGGTGGTATCCATTGAAATAAATTCCTGTTGCGGGTGTTTTCTTCCACCCTGCGGTGGAATAGATGCGACAGTCCCCTCAAGAATCTTTAGCAATGCCTGCTGAACACCTTCACCAGAAACATCTCTGGTAATTGAAGGGTTCTCGGCTTTACGAGAGATCTTGTCAATCTCGTCGATATAAATAATGCCGTGTTCTGCCTTTTTAACATCACCGTCAGCTGCCTGAATAAGTTTCAGCAAGATGTTCTCAACATCTTCACCAACATAGCCAGCCTCAGTTAGTGTTGTGGCATCGGCAACAGCAAAAGGAACGTTTAGGCGTTTAGCTAAGGTTTGAGCTAGGTAAGTCTTACCGCAACCGGTAGGGCCAATTAACAAGATGTTTGATTTAGCGATATCGATATCGTCATGGGCTTTACCAGCGGTGGTCAAAGTTCCCTTAGAACGAATGCGCTTGTAGTGGTTGTATACGGCAACCGAAAGGGCTTTTTTAGCCTGAGTCTGACCAATTACATACTCATCTAGGAAAGCGAAGATCTCTTTAGGACGAGGAAGTTCAAAATCTTCGGTAGTGGGCTTAGATGTAGCCTTACCCAGTTCCTCATCGATGATCTCAAGACATAGGTGAACGCATTCATTACAGATGTAAACACCGGGACCAGCAATGAGTTTCAGTACTTGCTTCTGTGTTTTAGAACAGAAGTTGCACTTGAGCATATCGCCAGATTCGCTTAGTCGAGTCATGGTTCAAGCCTACCTAGCGCACCCGATAACTCTCGGTTAATCCTTGCGAGTGGCTTAGAACTAAGCCTTACGGGTAGATAACACTTGGTCGATAAGACCATATTCAAGAGCCGCAGCAGCGGTGAGAATCTTGTCACGCTCAATGTCTTTGCTAACCTGTTCAACAGTTTGCTTTGAGTGCTTAGCCAAGGTTTCTTCCAACCAGATGCGCATACGCATGATTTCAGCAGCCTGAATTTCAATGTCTGAAGCCTGACCACGACCACCACCGCCGGCTGAAGGCTGATGGATCAAGATAGTTGAGTTAGGTAGCGCTAAGCGCTTACCTGGCGCTCCACCGGCAAGTAGCACTGCTGCAGCTGAGGCTGCTTGACCCAAACAAACTGTTTGAATCTGCGGCTTGATGTATTGCATAGTGTCATAAATAGCCGTTAGTGCAGTAAAAGATCCACCAGGTGAGTTGATATACATTGTGATGTCACGATCTGGATCTTGGCTTTCTAGAACCAAAAGCTGAGCCATGATGTCATCAGCTGAAACGTCATCAACTTGTGCACCAAGAAAGATAATTCGGTCTTCAAACAGCTTGGTGTATGGATCTAGGTGGCGGTATCCGTAAGGAGTTCGCTCTTCGAACGAAGGAAGAATGTAACGAGCTTCAGGCATATTTCTGTTAGTCATTTTCTTCTTCTCCTACTTCTTACCCACGCCAGTTGAAACTGCCGCAAATTCTTGAATGTGATCCACGAAACCATAATCCAAAGCCTCTTGAGCATTAAACCAACGGTCACGGTCACCATCTTCGATAACCTGCTCAACTGTTTTACCAGTCTGTTTAGCAGTGATAGCAGCTAGGTGCTTCTTCATGTCGTTAATCAAGAAAGCCTGGGTTTGAATATCCGCCGCTGTTCCACCAAAACCACCAGAAGGTTGGTGTAGTAGCACGCGTGTGTTTGGAGTTAGGAAACGCTTACCTTTGGTTCCAGCGGTTAGCAGGAACTGACCCATCGATGCACACATACCGATGCCAACGGTGACAACATCGTTAGGAACATATTGCATGGTGTCGTAGATAGCCATACCAGCGGTTATCGAACCACCGGGTGAGTTGATGTATAGGAAGATGTCCTTGGTTGAGTCTTCGGCTGCAAGCAGAAGCATTTTTGCGCAAATCTCATTTGCGTTATCGTCACGAACCTCATCACCTAACCAGATGATGCGATCTTTTAACAGTCTTTCAAAGACGTTATTTATGCCTGTCATTTCAGCCATGTGTTTGCTCCTCTTATCTGCAATTGCTTGCTTAATCAAGATAACTGAAGGAACTAGGAAAACCTTCCTATGTTCGCCTTCGGCTTATTGGAGCTTATTAGTCGTGGTCGTGACCTTCGTGGCTCTCGCCCAAGAATTCTTGTTCAGCTTCGTTAAATTCAGCTAAATCGACCTTGTTACCTTCAGTGTCGGTAACTTCAGCGGCCTGCAAAACAATGGTTAGCGCTTTACGACGAGCAACCTCAGCTACGAAAGCCGGAACCTGACCCTGCTCATCAACCATCTTGACGAACTCGTTAGGCTGCATGCCATAGGACTGGCTGGCCTGGATTAGATACTGTAAAAGCTCATTCTCGTTAACTCGAATCTCTTCAGCTTCAGCAATAGCATCGAGAATCATCTGAGTTCTAAACGATTTAGCTGACTCTTCACGAACTTCATCACCGTGCGGATCATCTAGCGCTTTACCTTCAGATTCCAGGTGACGGGCAACATCAGAGTTGATAACCTCATCTGAAACTGGAACTTCAATCATGCTCAGTAGCTTGTTGGTGAGTAGTTCACGAGCCTGAAGACCCTGAGAGAAGCTCTTGCTCTTCTTGATCTCTTCAGCCAAGTTCTTCTTCAAATCTGCAACGGTATCGAATTCTGAAGCCAATGAAGCCCAAGTGTCATCTAGCTCTGGAAGTTCACGTTCTTTAACGGCAACCAAAGTAACTGAGATCTCGGCGTCTTCACCAGCTTTTTCCCCACCAACCAGCTTGCTCTTGAAAGTTGTGCTCTCGCCTGCAGTTAGAGTCTCTAGTGCTTCATCAATGCCATCTAGCAGTGAATCGCTACCAATCTCATAGGAGATACCTTCAGCCTTGTCAATTTCTTTACCATCCAACATTGCAATTAGATCAATGGTGGTGAAATCACCTTTTTTAGCTGGACGTTCAACAGTCTTTAGAGTTCCGAATCTTGAACGTAGACGATCAAGTTCAACTTCAACTTCTTTGTCATCAACTTGAGCCACATCAACAGAAACCTTTAGGTCCTTGTATTCCTTCAACTTGATTTCAGGTCTGACTTCAACTTGAATCTCAACCACTAAGTCTCCTGCGAAAGTCTTTTCATCAGGTGTTGATTTAACATCAGCCTGGGGAGCCCCAAGTGGACGAAGTTTTTCTGATTCAATAGCTGAACGATAAATGCTGTCTAGACCATCGTTGATGGCGTGAGCCAGAATTGCACCACGGCCAACACGCTGATCCAAAATTGCTGCCGGAATTTTGCCCTTACGGAAACCAGGAATATTAACTGTTCCAGCGATGTGCTCGTAAGCGTGATCTAGCGAAGGCTTGAACTCTTCAGGAGTTACTTCGATGGTTAGCTTCACGCGGGTTGGGGCTAGACGTTCAACAGTGGTTTTCAACAGTTTCTCCTGAATTTTGGTTCCAAAAAGAAACCGACTTATCTTAGACAAAGATGGTCGGGGTGACAGGACTCGAACCTGCGATATCCTGCTCCCAAAGCAGGCGCGCTAGCCACTACGCTACACCCCGGTGTTATTGGCTCTAAAATTTCAGAACTTAACAACCTTGCCTATCTTAGCCGATAGAATGTGTTAGTCGAAACTGATTCGACCACCTGCGGATGTAGCTCAATGGTAGAGCCTCAGTCTTCCAAACTGATGGTGCGGGTTCGATTCCCGTCATCCGCTCCAAATAAGGCTAGTTTTGACAGGCAGGACACCAATAAAGCTTCCTCGAAGCCATCACCTCTATAACCACAGTCCCCTTACATCTAAAGCACTTCAAGCCTTCACGTTTATAGACATAGTTGCGTTCCGAGCTAATCGATCGCTGATTCAGCTGCTCCTGCCTGGTCACCATTACACCTTTCAAAACACCTATCTTCATCAGTTTCACTGCATCTAACCAGATGGCAGTTAGCTGTGAAACTGATAGATCTTGACCCAAAGTGTGTGGATTAATCTTTGCTCGAAACAAGAGTTCGGCCCGATAAACGTTGCCGATACCGGAGACCACGCTCTGATTCATCAACAAAATGCCAATCGGAGATCTAGAGTTTCTAACCCGGTCAATAAATCTGTTTTGGTTTAGTTTCTTAGCATCAGGGTTAGTTGGGTCTGGGCCTAATTTTCTTTCCAGGTTGCTATTTTCTTCAGAGGCAATGACTTGGCAGTAAGTTGGTCCTCGTAGATCAGCTAAAGCATCCTTGGTATAGAAGCGTGCTCTAACTTCACCGACTATTTCCTTATGAAAGGGTGTGCTGTAACGCCATTTGCCATAAATCCCTAAATGAATTCGACAGGTTAGATCATTATCAAAATCAAGGAATAGCTGCTTACCTATAGCCCGAGCATTAACTAGAACTCGATTATTGATTTTTTTCGCATCTTCACTGAACCGCCCCTGCGGTGAGTCAACTCTGATCTTTTGACCTTTTAGATGCTGATTGAACCAGTTAGCGGTTCGTTGAACGGTATGCCCTTCAGGCATGGACTAAGCAATCTCTCCGGTTTGTTCGTATTTCGAAATCTTGCCGATTCTTCGAACATGTCTTTCATCCTGAGAGAAAGGCTCATGAATGAATAAGGTCACTAGCTTTAGAACTTCTTCTTTGCTGTGTTGTCTTGCACCAACGGCAACAACATTGGCATCGTTGTGCTCTCTGGCCAATTTGGCGGTATCTTCATTCCAAACCAAAGCCGCTCGGATTCCTAGAACCTTATTAGCGGCCATCTGCTCGCCATTACCGGAACCACCCAAAACAATTCCTAGAGCTTGATTACCAGCTAATTCATCAGATCTAACCGCTAAGGCCGCATTGATGCAGAAAGAAGGGTAATCGTCGAGTGGGTCGTATTGCTTAGGCCCATGGTCAAATACCTCGTGGCCGGCCTTGCCCAGCTCCTCAATCAAGTAATGACTGAGTTCTAGACCGGCGTGGTCGGTGGCGATATGTATCCGCATTTGAAAACCTCTAATCCTCACGAAGTTCAAGACAATACTAGGCTAGTTGATGTTAATAAACCCTAGACACAGGAGCAAAGATGCCAGGAGAAAACCTAACTAGAGTCGAAGCCGCCGAGCGCGCAGAACTCGTTGAGGTTCAGTCATACACAGTCGAACTTGACCTTCTAAAAGGTGAAGAAGTTTTCGGTGCCACCACAACTGTTAAATTCACCAGCAACAAGATTGGCTCATCAACTTTCATTGATGCGATTACCAAGACTGTTCACCGAGTGACCCTAAACGGTGCCGACCTAGATGTGTCTAAAGTCTCAGACGGATCAAGAATCCAGTTAGACAACCTGCAGTCAGTTAACGAACTAGTGGTTGTTTCAGATAACCCATATATGCACACAGGTGAAGGTCTGCACAGATTCGTTGACCCGGTTGATCAAGAGGTTTACCTATACACCCAATTTGAAGTTCCAGACTCAAGAAGAATGTTTGCAGTTTTTGAGCAGCCTGACCTAAAGGCTACTTTCCAGTTCACTGTTTCTGCTCCTAGCAACTGGAAGATGATTTCTAACTCCCCAACCCCCGATCCTGTTGACCGCGGAGATGGAACAGCCATCTGGGTGTTCGCTCCAACTCAAAGAATCTCCTCATACATCACAGCTTTGATTGCTGGTCCATACTCTGAGTGGCGTGATGAACTAACTTCTTCAGATGGGAGAACTATTCCGCTGGGTGTTTATGCTCGTTCATCACTGGCTAAATATGTTGATGCTGATTACCTTTTCGATAAAACCAAAGAAGGCTTTGTATTTTTTGAAGAGCAATTCGATTACCCGTACCCGTTCGAGAAATACGACCAGCTATTCGTTCCTGATTTCAACGCGGGAGCTATGGAAAATGCTGGAGCAGTAACCATCACCGAAAGTTATGTTTTCCGTGGTGCAGTTAATGGTTTTATCAAAGAAAGAAGAATCATTACTGTTCTGCACGAACTAGCTCACATGTGGTTCGGTGACCTAGTGACAATGCGCTGGTGGAATGACCTATGGCTTAATGAATCTTTCGCTGAATATGCTTCATACCTGGCAACAGCCGAAGCCACCGAATACAAAGAAGCTTGGACCACTTTCGCTTCCCACGAAAAAAGCTGGGGATACCGTGAAGACCAAATGCCTTCAACTCACCCGGTGGTAGCTAACATCCGTGACCTTGAAGATGTTCAGGTTAACTTCGATGCGATTACCTACGCTAAAGGTGGCTCAGTTCTGAGACAGCTAGTTGCGTGGGTTGGGCAAGAAAACTTCATGAAAGGTCTTGCCTCTTATTTCAAGAAGCACCAGTTCGCTAACGCTGAGCTAGTTGATCTACTAACCGAACTAGAACTAACCTCTGGCCGTGAACTTCGTGACTGGTCAAAGCTATGGTTAGAAACCTCAGGTGTTAACACTTTGAGAGCAGAGCTAACTGAAGCTGAAGGCAAGATCACAAGTTTCTCGGTTACACAGTCACACCACCCGGATTACCCAACGCTTCGTCCTCACCGCCTAGGTATTGGTTATTACAACATTGAAAACGGCAAGGTAGTTAGAACCCACCGCATTGATGTTGATGTTGATGGCGCGAAGACTGAGATTCCAGAACTAGTTGGCACTACCCGTCCAGACTTGATTCTGCTAAACGATGGTGACTATGCCTATACGAAGTTGCGCCTAGATGAGAGATCTTGGCAGACCACGCTTGATCACCTAGCTGATGTTCAGGACTCTCTGGCTCGAGCACTGATTTGGGGTGCTGCCTGGGACTCGACCCGTGATGCTGAAGCCGACCCTAAAGACTTCATTAAGTTGGTGCTAAAAAATATTGCAACTGAATCAAACCCAACTGCGATGATGACCTTACTAAACCAGCTGGTAACAGTTCAGAGCATGTATTTAAAGCCTGATAACCGAAGCGAATACAAAACCAAGATTGCTGACGCTCTTATCGCTATGGCCAGAAAAGCTGAAGCTAAATCTGAAGCACAACTTCAGTTCCTAAAGTATTTCCCTCGCTTTGCTTCAACCGATGAACACGCAAGTATTCTTCGTGCTTTGCTAACCGGCGATGAGAAACTTGCGGGTCTTGAAATTGACACTGACCTGAAGTGGGATCTACTCACCGGTCTAGTGGTCATTGGTAAAGCTGATGAAGCTGAAATCGATGCGATGTTAGCTACCGATAACACAGCTAACGGGCAGAAGGCTGCAGCGCTAGCTAAGGGTGCTATCCCAACTGCTGAATCTAAAGCCAAAATCTGGAACACCGCGGTTGAAACCAATGAATGGTCAAACACCATCCTGCAGTATTCAACTATCGGTTTCGGAAGAGCTAATGCTCAACTACTAGCTCCTTACGTTGAGAAGTATTTCCAAGACGTTTTGAAGATGTGGAATACCAAGACCTTCAAGATGGCTGAATACGCTGTGGTCAACCTCTACCCAATCTCGTTGGCAACAACTGAACTTGCCGAGAAGACTAGATCATTCCTAGACACCCCAGAAGTTGTTGCTATTCCAGCGCTGAGAAGA
>Ga0114964_10000491_pt1 | contig 30435 bp, 4 predicted proteins | sample C_131016_MF_Meta_FD_92638 | JGI IMG/M metagenome (GOLD analysis project Ga0114964, IMG submission 92638) | Freshwater microbial communities from Lake Croche, Canada to study carbon cycling - C_131016_MF_MetaG | ecosystem: Environmental > Aquatic > Freshwater > Lake | place: Lake Croche, Canada...
ACCTATTATAGAAATACCACAACCACAATCACAGTCACAAGTAAGTCCATATGGAGAAGTGGTAGATCCTAGAACAGGATATACACACATGACTAGACAAGGAAGTCCTATGTATCCAATGGTAGGTCAGAATATTCCTGAGATGGAAGAAGGTGGTCCTGTTAAAAGATTTATGCAACCAACTGAGACTTTTAAAAACTTAGGATACAATCCAATAAAACATGAAATGTCTACGGAACTTTCAACATCTATAGGCGGTCCAGGTGAAGTGTATTTAGTTCCAGGATATAGACAAGGTAGAATATTACAAGATCCTGAAGGAGTATTCAATGCATATGGAGAACACATAGGTGGTCCATTTAAAACAGTTAAGGCTGCTGAAGACTTTGGTAAGCTTAGACATCAGTATGTAGAAAAGAATCAGAACATTCCTGCACCTATTAAGACTAGAGATTATGCAATGGGTGGTTCTCTTCCAGGAAGTGTAGGATTCATGTACGCACGTACAAATGATCCTGCTCCTAGCAATGGTAAGTATGCTAAGAAGACAAAAGCTTCTGCTAAGAATGGTACAGAGATGGAGTACTATCAAAACGGACTTGATTGGAAACCTAGAAATATCTCTAAGAATGGTAAGAAGGTAATCAAAGATGATAGAGGACAATGGGATCATCCAGGAGAAATCACACAGATTGGTTCTAACCAAATTACAATGCAAGGCGTACCTTATCCTGTGATGGGTATATCTGACACAGGAGACACGCAAATGATGTATCCTAATCAAGAGTATCAATACAATGGAAACTCTGTCACAGAGTATCCTATGATGCAAGATGGTGGAATGTTAGATTCTATTATTAATTTAGGTAAACGTGCAGTTAATTATGTTGGTGGTTTATTTGATGATGAGCAACCAGTAGCTAAAGCTGCTCCTGTTAAACCTAAGGCAGATGCATATGATACAATGCTTGATTTAGGTTTTAATAATCCTCAAATTGATAAATTAAAAAATCTTTATAAGACAAATCGTAATAAAGTTTATCTTACTGATAAAAATAAAGTAGCATTAAACACAGGAAGATTTAAAGGTGCAAATGTTTCTGCTGCATTAATTGATGATATTGCAGCAGCTGCTAAAAGAAACAAAATACCTGTAGGACAATTATTAACATTAGCTGGTAGAGAGTCTACATTTGGTCAACAAAAAGGAAACAATAGAGCAAAGAAAGATTCTGCTAATAATGAGTATATGTCTGGATGGAACGTGGCAGAAGATTATTCACCTTATGATCCTCATAGATTCTTAGCAGATAAAAAAGTTCCAGGAATTAATGTACTAAAAGATTCAGGAGGATATATATATGAGGTAGCTGATGAGAAAGCAGCAAGAGAATATCTTAAAAAGAATCCTCAACTAATAGAGCAATATAAAAAGAAATTAACAACAACTCCTGATATAGGAAATAGAAACTATTTTGATTTATCTGCTGAGTTCTTGAAGAAGAAAGGTATACAAGGATATAACCCTGGAGATCCTACATACGTAGATATGTTTAATCAGGATTATAATACATTAAAACAAGATAAAGAATTAATGTCATATCTTAAAAAGAAAGGATATAAATACGAACAAGGAGGACAGTTGACAAAACTTGATCAATTGACTAACTTTACTAATTACAATACCAAACAACCAGGAGGCTGGTTAGATAAATATAATAACTAATATGAAAGCTCAAATATTAAAAATTGCTGGTGTTAAGAATGAGAAAGAGTTCTATCGTAAATTTCCTACGGAAGAAGCTTTCATGGAGAAGCATGGTGAAGCTTTACAGAAAGCTCAACTTGGTGCAGTTATTCCTGGACTAAATGATTCAGATATAGTAGGTATATCAAATATTATTAAAAAAAATAATAGAAAAAATAATATAAATACTGGATTAGGTATGCTTGCTAATCAATCTGGTTCTATTGTTGGTTTATCTCAAAGTATTGCTGATAAATACGGCAGACAATCTAAACAATCAAACCAACTTGATGAAATGATTGGATTAGCTAAAAAAGCATCAGCATCTGCTACTCAGCCTTTTAAACAAAAATATGTAAGTCCAGAAGATCAAATAATTCAACCTATTAATCCATTAGGTGTACAAGGATTTGGTTATTTTGAAAATGGTGGAGAAATTCAAAATACATTTGCTCCTAATGACATTTATACAGATATGGGATATGAACCATTAAATGATAGTAATCCTAAACAATATCAATATGGTGGTGGAATTACTAATGCTACAAAATCTAAAGGAGGATTTGATCCTTCTAGTTTTATGTCAGCAGCAGGTTCATTAGGTGGTGGTTTAGGAAGTTTAATGGGAGGTAGTGATTTTGAACAAACAGAAGAAGGAAGTTTACTTTCTACAATAGGTGGTGTTGCTGGTACAGCAATCGCGGGTCCTGTTGGAGGTTTAGTTGGTGCAGGTATTGCTGGTACAGTAGGTGGATACATTGGAGGAAATAAAAAGCATGAAACAAAAGTCAAAACACAAAATCAACAAAATGCAATAGGCAGTTTATCAGGCATAGCTAATATTCAAAACATGAATCAAGGGAGTGCTTATGTTAGAAATGGTGGAAATATTAATTCTTATGAGAATGGTGGATGGATGAATCCAGAATACAATCCACAAATAATTGCTAAGTTTGGTGACTATTCTATGGATCAATTATTAGCTCCTCCACACGATGCTGATATGTTACGTGCTGGTGGTCATCTTGCACAAGTAAATTATACTTCTCCTAGTGCAGAAGCTATGTACACAGGACGTAATCAAATGCAATATGGTGGACAGATGGCTATGGGTGGTGAATTACAAACTCTTTGGGGAGGTGGTTTAGAAACTATTTCTCGTAATCCATATGATGATAGTGAAATTGTTATGCCTAAAGGACAATCTCATGATGAGTCGGATGGTAAAGGAAGAACAGGAATTGGTCTTAAGTATGGTGATGGTGGAATGTCAGACTATGCTGAATACGGTGCTAGTGATCAAGATGCTTCTGTAGAAGTAGAAAAAAATGAGCCAATGGTAAAAATGGCTGATGGAGGAAATAAAGATAATTTAGTTGTATTTGGTAATATGATTGAGAGTAAGAGTAAAAAGAAATATAAAGTATTAGCTAAAGAAATAGCAGAAGATAATGCAAAGCAAAATAAAAAAATACAAAAAGCTGAAATTAGTGCAAATAATAATGATGATGATACAGTATTTGGTCAATTCAAAAAGAATACTGATTTTGCTAGTATATTAGGACCTCAGATGAAACTAAAACAAAACTCCATGGAACTAAAAGATTACGCAGCAAAGCAAAATGCTATTCTAGATACGGCTAAAGAATTTGGTTTAGAATCAGATGCATTAGCTAAAGGTGAAATTAAATATGCTAAACCTGATGATCCTTATGCTGAGTTTGGTGCTAAGCTAACTGCTGCTGCAGGTGCAAATTTATCAGGAATACATCCAAGCGTTGCTGGATTAATAGATTTATTAAAGAAGAAAGGATACGCTTCACAAATCACATCTGGAAAGAGATCAGGAAAGACTTCTTCAGGAAGAGACTCTAGACATAATATAGGTGAGGCAGTTGATATGGTATTTCCTAAGTTAGGAACAAAAGCATATAAAACATTAACTAAGGATCCAGATGTTGTTAAATATATGATGGATAATGGTTTGACAGCAATAAATGAATATGATCCTAGAATCAGACGGCAAACAGGAGGTACTGGTCCTCACATCCATTTTGGATTTGATAAAGGAACTGGCTTAGCTGATAAATTTAGAAATGCTGTAAGTAGTACTTGGGAAGGTCTTAAAGGTCTTACAGGAGAAGCTTCGGATTTTATTTCAGATAATTTTGCTACTCCGAATGTAAAAAAGAACTCATCAGATTTATATGTAAAACCTAAAGCTAGAAGAGCAGATTTGAATGCTCCTAAAAAAGTTCCTGTATATAAACAACCTGGATACGTTAACACTCCTCCACAAGGTGCTGCACCTGTTACACAGGCACCTGTATTTGATGCAATTGATTTAGAAGTGAACAGACGCAATCAAGCATTACTAGCTCCTAAAAGAGTTACCAATGCTCCAGTATTTCCTTCTCCTATTGATAACAATGGTAACTACTACATGTCTGATTCAGAGTATGAACCAATGCAAAGTCCTATTCAATATCAACCATCTATTGCTAGCGCATCGCAATTTCCTTCCCCTATGGATGAGCAAGATAATTATTATATGCCAATAGCTCAAGAAACAGCGTCATCACCATCACCATCACCAATGTTAAAAACTTTACAATCTCCTAATGATCCTAGATTACTTGGATGGGATGGTACTAATAATTATCAAAATCAAGGTCCTGTAAATAGTGATACTCAAGCACTAAAACAATCACCTAAAAGTTCTTCTAATTGGTGGGAAACAGGAACGCAGTTTGCAAACTCATTGATTCCTTATATGCGTCCTAGTAATCAAATGCAATTATCTCCTCAACAATTAAGTGGAGAATTACTTGCATTATCAGATAATACATTAGAACCTGTCTATGCACAAAGTTATCAACCAATGTATACACAACCTGTATCAATTAGTTACCAAGATCAATTGAATGCTAATCAAGCTGACTTCAATGCAATGCAAAGACAATTTGGATATAGTCCAGAAGTAGCAGCTGCATTAGCTGGTCAGAAATATGGTGCAAACACTAAGATATTAGGGGAACAATCTAGAGCAAATCAAGCTGAACAACAACGTGCAAGAGAAACAAATCGTGAGACAGCAAATGATGCTCAATTAAAAAACATGAACATCTATCAAGATCAAGCTAATAAGATGTCTCAGACTAAGAGTATTATGAAACAACAGAAGATTGCTGCACTTAATTCTATAAATGATAAATATCTTAAAAATCAACTTGAGAATAAACAACTTGCAATTGGAGAAAATATGTATAACTATAGATATTCTCCTAATGGTGTAGCATACAATGCTAATCCTCTTGCTAATTTTGCTCCTTATGGTAGTGGCTATGGTAATAAAGGAACAAAAGGACAACTAGCTCCAGGTAAAGCATATTCCTATGATGATAACGATAAGATAATTGGAGTTCATTCTGTAGGAAAAGAAGATGGTGCTAAGAACGGTAAGAAAGTTTCTAGAAATGGTTCAATTGTAAAGGCAATCAAAGGTCTCTAATCAAACTAGTTATACAAGATTACTAACTTTTGTTAGTCTTCTTTGTATATGTAATATTTTAAATTATATTTGTTAATTATACTATCCTATGGCTTCATATACAGACGCAATTTTGCAGTTCAATCCTTATGTCCAACAGCTTCCAGTTGAGTTGATGATGAAAGTTGGTATGCAAAAGCAAGCCCAATACGATCAAGGTGTTCAAAAAATCCAACAGTCAATTGATAATGTTGCTGGATTAGATATAGCTAAAAGTCCTCAGAAAGAATATCTTCATTCTAAGTTAAATGAACTAGGGAGCAATCTTAAAATTGTTGCTGCTGGAGATTTCTCTAATCAACAATTAGTTAATTCTGTTGGTGGTATGGCTACACAACTTATCAAGGATCCTATTATACAAAATGCTGTAAGCTCTACACAACTTCTTAGAAAAGGACAAACTGATCTTAATGAAGCTAGGAAATCTGGTAAGTCAGATAAAAACAATGAAGACAAGTTTTCTTATGATGCTAATGAATGGTTAAATGATGGAAACCTAGATTCTTCTTTTCGTGGAAGATACACTCCCTATACAGATATTACAAAACTTGTAAAAGAAGGATTAGTAGGTGCAGGATTAGATGGTGATATTGCAGAACAAATGTTTATTACAGAACCAGGTACTAATAAACCTAGGATGTTTTATGAAACTGTAAAGAATCCTAAAACAGGAAAAATTGAAGAAGTACCTATTGGACGTAAAATTGCAGATGTTAAAACCATAGAAAAGATATCATCAAATAAAGAAGCAGTGTATGCTGTATTAGATAATGTGATGAATCGTGGAGATGTTAAAGAGCAATTAAAAATTGATGGCTGGGCTACATATAGAAATACAGATCCTGATCTTTTATTAGAACCATTGAAGAGAGAACATGCTGAGACTGATGCGCAATATAACTCTAAAAGTTTAGAATTAGGTGCATTATTAAAAGCTCCTAATATATCAGATGAGCAACGTGCAATGTTAGAAGACAATTCTAAAAAATTAGAACTATCTAAACTAAATAGTGAAAAGCAATTTGCAGATTTATATGAGTTATCTCAACAAAATCCTGAAGCGTTTAAACAATATTTCTATGAACAAAGATTTAAAAACAATTTAAAGAAACAATTCATTAAAGAAGAATCTTCTTTAACGTTTGAAGCTAATCCTGCTAAAGCTCAAGAGAACTATAACAAAACTTTTGACTTTAATGTTCAGAAAGAAATATCAGATATCAATTTTAAAAACGAAGAGCTTAAATTAAAAAAAGAAGATCAAGCATTAGCATGGTTAAAAGCTCGAGCAGATTATGATATAGATCCTATTACAGGAGCTTTTACTAGAAAGGATACTAAGAAAAAATTAATTAACCCTAATGATATTTTACAATTTGCAGGAAATGTTCCAGGAAAAGAACTTGGTGGAACAGAATCAATTATTTCTGTGCAACAAGATATTGATGGTTTATCATTAGATAAAAGAAATACTGGATTTAAAATATATTCTGATTTTGTTAACCAAATTAGAAATGGTAAACAACAATCCACTTTAACTGATGATGAAATAGAAAAACAAATAAGGTATGTAGTTGAAGTTGGAAAGAAAACAGATCCATCTTTAACCACTGATAAATATTTAGATAGATGGGTTAGTGATATATCAAACAAGTATGTTGAGAACGGTCTTGATTTAACTCCTACTCTTAAAGATGCAAGAGATAATTATTTTTCTGTTTCTAAACAATTAAATAATAAAATTGCATTAGATAAAGCAGCTCAAGAAACTGCAAAACGAGTATCAGGTGCAAAGTCAACAGATGATCTTCGTATTGGATTAGAACAAAGACTTACAACTGCACCAGTTTATGGTAGTCCTAATACAGGAAGTATGATTTTATTTAAAGAACAACAAGATGCAATTGAAAGAAATAAAATTTATAATAAAACATATAACGATGAACTTCGAAAAGTTGTAGGAGCTACGGATTTTACAGGAGGAACTCTTCCCTCAAATACTCCTGAAGAAATAAGAACATCTGCAGCTTCTGTATTTGCTTATTTAAATTCTACACAAGGATTGAGAAGCATTGAAGGAGGAACTGTTGAAGAATTAAAAGTTGCTTTAGCTAATGATCCTGGAGGACTTACTTGGAGAGCAAAAAAGCCTACTACAACAAGAGAAGATTGGGAAGGTGAAATCACTGTTGTAGATAAAAAAACAGGAAAAGATTATACTATTAAAAATATTAATAGAACAGATTTAGAAACAATTACAAATCTTACATTTAAAGAATTTCAAGATTCACCAATCAAAAATACAATCGCTCTTAATAAAACTAAAACCACTAATGTAAATTATTCAAGTTCTTCTAATGCTTGGAAGACTGCTTATTTCAAAGAGAACGAAGCTGACCCTTCAATTGCAAAAGCAGGATACGTATTTAGAGCAGATGTTGCAGAAGCTCCAGGAGGTTATAGAATGATAAGTTATATAAAGGCTCCAGGTAAATCTAATTTTGTAACAATTTATGGAGAAGTAGTAGCCCCTAATGAATACATATTAGATCAAACTTATAAGACAATGACTCCTGCTATTGTTCAAAGTACTTACACTAGTTATTTGCAAAATAAAAATAAAAAATAAACATGCCAGAAAACTTAGCTGGAGCACCCTATCTTGTTCCTAGACAAAAAGTCATTCTTCCTAGTGTTGATACATCAAATTTTCAAGGCCAAACTTTACAAACAAGGGAGCCTCAGACTATCGATAATTTTATTTTACGTCAGTCTGCGATTGATGCTAAAAAATCTAAAGGAGTTTCTGCAGAAGGACCTATGTTATCTGATGTAGCTGATCAATTGACAGGTAGATATGATAGTATTGTTTATGGTGCAAATAATGAAGATGTTTATGCACAACAACAAAGTGGACTTGCTCAAGCTGTTAATGGTACATTAAAAGGTTTGAATATAGCAGGTACAACTATAGCTGGTGGATTTGGTATGGTGGGAGGAATAGTTGGTTCTTTATTTACTCAAAAGCTTTCTACTATCTGGGATAATCCAGTAATGAATAATCTTGATAAGTGGAATAATTATGTAGATCAACAGTTGCTTCCTAACTATGAATCAGATAGAGAAAAAGAAGCTGCTTGGTACAATACAGATAACTTTGCTACTACTAATTTTGTATTTAATAAACTAGTTAAAAATGCAGGATTTGCTGTAGGTGCTATGGTTAGTGGCAATATGGTAAATGGTTTATTAAAAGCTGGAGGTGCGGCAATCGGTGCATCACTTGATGCAAGAGCTGCAGCTGCTGCTGCTAGTCAAACATTTAAAACTTTCTCTCCATTATTAAAGAATATGTCTCGTGCATTTTCTGTAGCTAAAAACATTGAGGCTAACGCATTACTAGAAGCTGGTATTTCAAATATTGGAGATGTTGATGCATTAAGTGCTGAGCTTGCTAATATTGCTAGTACAACTAATAAACTTGCTAATATTGGAGATAAAGGAAGAAGAGCAGTTATAGCTAGTTATTCTTCATTTGGTGAAGCTGATTTTGAAGCAGGGCAAACTGCTAAAGAATACAGAGAAACATTAATACAACAATACAAAGATTCACATTTTGGTATAGAACCAAGTGGTGATGATTTAAAAGCTATTAATGAAAGTGCAAGTAATGTTGGAGCAACTTCTCTTATAGGTAATGTTGCATTACTAGGTGTTACTGAATATGCACAACTTAATAAGCTATTAGGATCTAGCTACTCTGCTGAGAAACAAGCTGCTAATAGCATGATGGGTAAAGTTTCTGAAACTGTTAAAATAGGTGGTAAATACATTCCTAAAGCTTCCACTACAAAATTTGGTAAGATAGTAGAAGGCGCACTCAAAGTTGGTAAGTTTGTATTTGATCCTAAAGAAGCATTACAAGAGAACTTACAATATGCTTTACAGATAGGTACACAAAACTATTTTAATAAAGCTTATCAAGGTAAAGAAGCACAAAACCTTATAGACAGTGCATTATATGGATTATATGGTGTAGATAAATATGGTAAAGCTGTTGGTTCATTTAATTCAAAAGAAGGAATAGAAGGTACGATACTTGGTGGTATTACAGGAGGATTAATGCAAGGTATTGGTAATTGGAATGAAGCTACTAAGAAATCTATTAACACCGCAGCTCATTTACAAGAATTAAATGCTGCTCCTACATTTAGAGCAGCGTTTGTTGATAGGATGGGTAGTGTTAATCGTGGTGTTAAGTTACAGGAAGAAGAACAGGATGCAGTAGTTGCAGGAGACATTCTTGAAGCTAAAGATCGCAAGGCTGACCAAATGCATAATTATCTATCTACTCGTATCAAGTATGGTAGGTTTGATATGGTTATGCAAGATATTCAAGATCTTCATAGAATTTCTTCTACAAAAGAAGGTTTATCACAATTAAAAGAAGAAGGAACTGCTAACATTAATGATGATATTCCATCATTTCAAAAAAGATTAAATACATTTGAGAAAGTTGCTAAAGATACTAATGAAATTTATAAAGCATTAGACCTTAGATATTCTGGAATGGTAAACAATAAAGGAGAAGTTGTTTATAGCCCTGAGATAATTGATAAACTTGCATATGCTGCTTCTAAGATTAGTAACTATGATAGACGTATTCCAGAAGTAAATGTAAAGTTAGATCTTGCTGGCGTTTATACGGGGGACATGTTTGAAAAGATAATGGATGGTTCATTTTCTACAGCAGAAGCTAAGAAACAAGCATATGCCTTTATTGATAAACGTAATATTGCTCCTGAAGAAAAAACTACATTAAAGCTTGCATTAGATGATATTGTAGAAATGGCTCTTCGTAGAAAACTTTATATGAATGAGTATGAAGACATTAAAAAAAATCCTAATAAATGGAAGACTGGAAATCAAGGAATTTCTGCACAAGAAGTAACTGATTCTAAAGGAGAGGTCATTCCTCCACCTGCTGCTGCACAACCTGTTGCTACGCCTGTTACTTCTACAGAACCAACTACTGTAGAACCAGTAATAGAAACTCCTATTGTTGTAACACCTATTGCTAAATATACAAATACAAACGGTAAGCTTGAAGATCTTGAAGTTGGTCGGGAGTATACAAACAATAATCCATCTAATCCTTTGCAAAAATTTAAAGTGGCAAAGATTAATGATGATGGCACAGTTGAAATAGAATTACCTGATGGATCTACTGCTACATATGATCCTGCAGTATTTGTAGGATATGATAAAGTTCGAACAGGTAAAGATGCTATAGTTGATATTGCTAATGAGATTAAAGAAATCCAAGAGGAGCTAGAAGAAAAGTCTGACTTTAGTACAGGATTTGAAGTTGATCAATACAACGATGAAAAAGAAGGAGCTCTTCCTTCTGCAGATAAATTATTCTTTCGTACAAAAACTGTATCTAGTAGGGACCCAAGATATACTGCTGGTCTTCCTATTAACGTTACTAACTATAATGAATTTGTAAATAATGTAGATAGTTTTCCTAATCGTAAGAACTTTCGTTTTACGTATGTAACTCCTAATCGACAAAATGCACTAGGCTTATCTCGACTTGCAGAATTTTCTTACATGAAAGAAGATAGTTTTGTAACCACTGATGTATGGTTAGAAAGTATATCTAAAATTGATGATGGAGTAGTGATGGCTGTCTTTACTGAATTTGATAACGGTAAGTTATTTTTAATTGATAAAGATGGTAAGCGTATTAAGAATCAAGATGGTTCAGATGCTGTATTAGGTAATCCTAATAATAACTTTGATATCAAACAAACTATATTCTCTACAACTCCTACTATAAACGAGAAAGCTAGATCTAGTGATGATTCTGCTGTTGTAGAACAATATAGAACTCTTTGGAAAGATCAACGTAAAATATTATTTACTACTCAGTATCAAGCAGGAGATCCTATTGATTCTTATGAGTTTGGTTTATCTAAAGGATTTGCTGTAAAAGAAAAAGGTAAAGTTCAACATAATGCTATCTCTAAAGTATTTAATAAGATCAAGCAATCTGTAATCTCAGGTGTGCAAGGACTTATTGAAGTTTCTACATTAGGATATATTACACATAAAGACGGTATTGCTTACAAGTTTGCTGTTGGTAGACCTGTATTGAAATATGGTGACAAGTTAGAATACTTACAGAACGATAAGATTACAGCTAACCAAGCAGTTAGTATTGTTAAGGTTTTAGAGAAACTATACAATGTGTTAGTTGATTCTTCTATGCCTAAAGATCAGAAGATTAAAGAGAACACTAAATTATTAACTTACATTAAGTCTGTATTATTCTGGAGTTCTAAGAAGGTAACTAATAACTCTTTCTTTATTAACTATGCTACAGGAGATATTAATATTGCTGGTCAAAACTTTGACTTCTCTAATATCCAAGGTCAAGAGAAAGAAATCATTGAGAAATTATCTAATGTATACACTAACACTAGTAATGAATTACTAACTAAGTATTTTAATGAACCATTCTATGAGCAATTCTGGGATGGTAAAACATTACAAGAGCGCAAGTGGACAAACTATCAAACGTATTTATTATCTGATGTAATGCCAGACAATAAAACTAAGAGAACTACTGCTCCTCCTCTTACAGTTAATGTCACAATTCCTACAACATCTGTGCCATATGCATACGAACAAAAATATGCATTCCCTACAAACTTTAAATTAGCTGTACCACAAGCTCCAGTTACAGAAGCTGTTGTAGACCCAGTTCCTCAATCAACTGGTTATAAAACTGATGGAACTCTTAATAAGATTATGTTTAATGGAGTTCAGTTTACTTTTACACATAATGGTAAAGAAGCTACGTTAGATCTTTCTCCTGAATTCTTAAATGGAAAAGAATTAATAGAAGGTGTTAAGAGAATAGCAGACGCTAATCCAACTATAAATCCTGAACTTATACGTTCAACATTCATCAATGCAGCTCTAGTTAACATTAACAATACAATGGCTGAGCAGATTGCCGCACAAGCACCTGTAGTTACTATTCCAGAAACAGAAACTCTAGCAGTTAATAAAGTTGGTAAATTATATGATCTTGATGAAGAATTAAATAACTATCAACTAGCTAATGAATTTAAATTCATCACTCCATTATTAAAAGCTAATAATATCCAAGTATCGTACGATGCTGCACATTTAGGCGGTAATCTTCCTAAAGTTGCTTCTATAGATACTGAAGTAGTTGATGGTAAGTATAAGATTATATTAACAATCAACAAATCTACATTTGATACAAAATCAGCAGCTGAACAAAAGTATATTATTGCTCATGAGTTTGTACATGGTTTAATCAAAGTTAAACTTAATGAGAAAGGTGATATTAAAGGAACAGAATTATATAAAGGTCTGATAGATATTCACCAAAGCGTACAAGATTATTTTCACAAAGCTGCATCAGGTATTAATAAAGAAGCTGCTGAGGTTCTTACTAAGAATTTTTCTAAGCCAAAGATTACACGCCTTCGTGAGATGTTAGATCATATTGTTAAATTTCCAGAAGAAATGGCTACAATTGGTCTTACAGATCCTGACATGATTAAGTTCCTTAAACTTATGCCAGGAACTGCACCTGCATATACTAAGAAAAGTTTATTTGCTCAGTTATCAGATATGATTTCTAAGTTTCTTGGACTTTCTAATTCTAAGTTCAATGACTTGTTAACATTTATGTCTGAGCAATTAGAACAAGCTGTTAATAATCCTGACGCTGTATTAGATTTATCTGACTCTGCACAAAGTTATTTAAACCAACAGCCTGCTGCTAAAAAACCACGTAGAGGTAGAGATAACTATCCTGTATTTGAAGAATTATCTGCAGAAGAAAAATACTATGCAGTGCAAGACTTTACTGCTAAGTTTTATTTAACATTATACAATAACAATGTGTCTTTGTTTAATGTAGATAAAAATGTTGCAAATCAAATCTTCAAAGGTATAGTAGAAAGCTATAAAAAATCTGGTTCTCAAATTACTGATGATCAGTATATGGAAATCATTGATACTACAAAACGTCAACTTGCTAGTTTATACATATCATTCAATGCTGATGAACTTGTAACTATTAATGATGAGTCTGCTTCTGATAGACTGTATGCTCCAGAAGCATTCAGTGTTAATCTAAAGAAATCAACTCCATTTGCTGTTAAAATTTTAACTAGTTCATTAGTAAGAACAGATGGTAAACAGTCTGAAGATCCTAGATTTCTTCCTAAAGCTAAGTTAAGTGGTAAGCATGGTAGGGTTGAAAATACTATTGAATTAATTCCAGAGAGTGAAGTGTATAGTGCATTAGTTAATAAATTAGTTAACATTAAAAATGTACAAGACTTTGTAGATAAGTTATACAAGATTGCACAGTCAAATGCTGATTATGTACAATTGTTTGTACGTCTAGGCGGTAGTATGACTACAGGTCAAGTTGACTTTGATGCAATGGATGATGCTGACTTTAGATTATTTGTTTCTGCTATGCAAACATTTACTAAAGCTAAACCAGAAATGTTTATTCAATACTTGAAAGAAGATTCTACATTTCGTGGTGCAGCCGATTTAACAAACGGAGCTAAGCAAGTTGAGAAACGCTGGATCAATAACATGATTGTATCTTCTAAGATTGAATCTTCTGTAATTAAATATAACGCTGGTAAGAAACAATTCGAAGCTAACATTGGAGATCCTGATATCTCTACGCCTGAGAAAATGATTGACTTCCTTAATAAGTTAGGTATTACATTTACAATGCCTATTTATAATAAGTTAAATGAGTCTCAAGTTGAAAAGTTTACTAAAGCTGTAATTAAAATCAAAACTGATCTTACCTCTGCTAAAACTAAAGGTATCGTTACATTAAAGAAAGGTAGATTCAAAACTTTAGGAAATGGTATTACTAGATTAGCTGACTTATTCACTGCTGTAGAGATGCCTAACCAAAATAATAGTCTTTATAATGCTGAGGGTAAACGTATCAATAGTTTGACTGAGAGCAACGCTCCTTCTTTATTTGAGTATCAGTTCAATTCAATTATGAACGTGTCTGAAATCGCAGAGAAGATGCCTCAATTAAAAGATGTGTTCTCTCAAAGCTCACAGATTTTACAAGCAGGTGGTCCATTATTTAATGAAGATGGTGACAGACGTTTAGATGAATTTGGTAATCCTATTGAATTAAAAGTTCAAGTTATCTCTGGTGAGATTGATCAAGATGAAAATGAGGGTAGTGGAGTTTCTGGAATGAGTCAATCAGATAGATATATTACAGAAATTAATCAAAACATTAATGGTAGTTATTATATCTTAGTGCCTGCAGATTCATCTACGGAATGGATGATGAACTTAGGTAATCGTATTTCTTACAAACAATTTGCTGCAGGTAGAGGATATCAGGATGCTTTTGAGATGATGCTTCTTCATTTAGATGCTGATATTGAATTAGCTTTAGATGTTAAAAATAGAGAGTTGTTGAAGAACGTTGGTGATAAAGGTAGAGACTTGCGTTTCTTCAAAGATATTCTTTCTGACAATTTATTAAATAAGTTTAATTCATTAATTGAAGACCGAGTTGCAGAAAAGATTGAAGAAAAAGAATTCAGAACTGAGTTAGCTAAATTACAGTCAGAGAACTTTGATATTATTAAGAAAGATATCATTGACTACTTGACAGAAGGAAGAGATAAGATGATTAAAACTCTCGAAGATCTTAAATTAGTTACTGTAGTTTCTGATAAAAATAATGAAGCATTATATAAGTTTAAGAAACTAGATTCTAACTTTCAAGATGAAGTTAAGGAAGTATCTGGAATTGATACTAATAACATGTCAAAAGAAGAACTTAACATTGTTGTTGAGTTTTTATCAACAAACTATCAGTTAAATAACATCGAGTTTCATAAAATCTTATTTGGTGATCCTTATCAGTTTGCAATCAAGAACAAGAATGGTAAAACAATCTTAGAAGAAACTAAGCGTATTAAGATGTTTTTATCTCCAAGAAAGTTCTCTATTGATTTTCCTCAATTGAATGCTTGGTTAAATGAATCTAATAATACTATCTACACTGAAACAGAAGATATTATATTAGATGAAAATGATTTTGGATATCATGAGAGTAAATCATATATCAATACAGCTATAGTCAAAGATGTTATTGTTGAAGCTGATTTATATCCAGGTGTAAAAACTAATGAAGCAGATGCATTTTCATTAATGTCTCCAGGATTCTATAAAGAAGTTAAGACCAAGAATGCTCAATGGCCAGATGAAGCAAATGCTTTTCACAATTGGCAAATGGCTTATGCTAGAAAACAACTAGCTGCTAAGGGTGTATACAAAGGATATGAGACAAAACCTGCATTAAAAAAATACGATGAGGAATTAACATCTAAACCTTCCCCTAAGTTTACAACAGATGTAATTAAACCTGTTGTATCTGGTGATAAGTTTGGTAAGACTTCTATTGATCTTGTTGGACACAAAATGTCACAGATGCCTATATACTATCAAGCTGTAGAAGGTAAAGTTCTTGAAGATATATTCATTAAGATGTTCAATGAGAAGCGTGATTACATTGTAATGGAATCAGGTGGTAAGGTTGGAACATTAGAAGAAAGACATCAGCTATACAAAGATGGTAAAATCAATGATGAACCGTTTAATAACTTAATCCAGGTTCCATTTAAAGCTTATGGTATCCAAGTTGAAACGGGGTATAGAGAAAAAAATGGTACAACACTAGGATCTCAACCTACTAAAATTGCTACAATTGATTTGTTCTCTGGTGGACAAGCAATTGGTGACACTCCTGAAAGACAACAGATTATTAAAGATGCTGTTGAAAGACATGACAATGCATTGAAGGCATTGTACACAGAGGCTGCTGATTCATTATTAACTGATCTTGGTATTACATTAGAAGATGATAAGTTTGTATTACATGATAAAAGAAAGTTATCTAATTTATTAAAGCAAGAAATACTTACAGATGATGCATCTGATAACTTAATTGCTAGTCTTGAGATTAATGAGGAGACTGGTGATTTTGTATTACCATTAGAATCATCTGCTAACTATATGCAGATTGTACGTTTGTTATACTCACTTATCCACAAGAGAATTGTTTCTCCAAAGGTGAATGGTATGTCAGCTGTACAGGTTCCTGTAACAGGTTGGGAAGATCTATCTAAGGGTAGAAGAGTTGTAGAAATCAATGGTAAGAAAGTTCTTACAGATGATACACTTAAGTTTTATGAAGATAAAGATGGCGAACGTTATTGCGAAATCTATACAACATTACCTCCACAAGCTAGAGCATTATTTACTGATAAGAATAAGTTTCCTGATAACGATGCTATTGTTGATTACTTAAACAAACAAGCTCCAGAAGCATTGATGGGTATTGGTTTCCGTATTCCCAATCAAGCACTAAACTCAAATGAGCGTTTTAAGATTGCTGGATTGCTTCCTGATTTTATGGGTAATACTGTAGTTGTTCCTTCTGCCATTACTACTAAAGCAGGATCTGACTTTGATATCGACAAGTTGAATATGTACATCAAATCTTTATTTAAAGATGCGTTAGGTAATATTCGAGTTGTTGAATTAAAAGGTTCTGAAGAAGAAACAAAAGCATTCTACAGTGAGATCTTTGATCAAATGTCAGAGAATGAACAACGTTTCATTACCAAACAAATACAAATAGCTGATGCATCTCAAGATAATGAGGCACAAGAAAAGTTAGTTGGCAAGCAAGAAAAGCTTAACGATAGAATTGCTAACAAAGAAAAGTTTATTAATAAGACTTATAGACAAGCTCTTGAGAATGAATACTATTCAGCAATTGATACATTATTAGCTCTTCCAGAAAACTTTAAACAATTAACTACTCCTAACACTACAGCTACCTTGATGGGAATTGCTGATGAGATGGATGTATTAACAGGTTATGATGAGAATGCTATCAAGAATAGAATCTTAGATAGAACATATATGTCATTTTTACGTCATGCTTTTATCACTGGTAAGAGATGGATTGGTATTAGTGCTACAGCTACTACAGGACATTCTAATGCACAGAAAGCTGGAACGTTTGTAGATCATATCTTTAAGATGTCTTTACCACACAATAAAACTGCTGATGGTAAAGTGGATCTTTCACAGCGTTTCTTTAAAGATACTAAGAAATACATCTCTGAAATCCTATCACAATTTACTAGTGCATTTGCTGATGTTGGTAATGATCCGTTCATCCTTAAGTTAATCTATAGTAATCAAGTTGTAAGTTCATTCATGTTCTTAGCTAGAGCTGGAGTTGATCCACGTCAAGCAGCAATGTTTATGAATCAACCAATTGTTAAAGACTTTGTAACTACGGCTGATGCAGATAATAAGTATATCTTAACTGAGATGACTTATCAAGATCCTAAGACTAAACAACCTTCTATTCTTGTACAAGAAATAATGAATAAGTATGCAACATCTGAAGCAGCCCGTGAAAGAACTGCAGAAATTGATGTTAATAATCTTGACAAGAACATTGGTGTTAAATTAACAGAAGATCAAAAAGCTGAGCAACTATTAATTTTACAAGAGTTTTTTAGTATTGCAAAAGCAGCTAATGGTTTATTTATTATAACAGAAGCTACTAACTACGATACAGCTAAGTTTTCTAATGCTGACGACTTTAGAAGAAAACAAATGAAGACTCTTACGCAATATAAGTTTGCTGAAGATAGTTTTAGAATATCTTCTGCTAAAGATTTATTAGATAAGACACACTTACGTACATTAGTAAATGCTCTTACAAAAGCTAATAGAGGACTTGGTGCAATCTTGCGTTTTAACATGCCTAGCTATAGAGCTATAATTAATCAAGTGATTGATACATATGCAATTAATGATTATGTTTCACCAACTAATTTTTCTAGAATTGCAAACAAGTTATCTGCGTCATTACTAGATTATATCATTCAGACAAACATATCATTTGATGTTGCTAATCTTGTTTACGGAGAAGATTCTGTAATCAATAAGTTTCAGAATGCTGTTAAGTCTTATCCTGATATAAAAATTTTACAAGATCTAGAAGTTATTCCTGGAAAGACTATTGTGGCTCCTTCTACTATTGCATTAAAAGTTTCTCCTGAAACTAGTGCTGATAGTAACAGATATACAGAAGGCTTTAGAGAACTACGTGATAATGCTGAGACTAATGATTTATATAAAGGTCTTGTTAAACTTGCTATCTTACAAGGAACATATAAAACATCTGCATCATTTAGAGAAGTAGTTCCTATAGAAGATATTTCTACAGAAATTACAAAAGCCGTTAATGCTCCAGGCGTAGTAGAAAGATTAAAGGATTATTACAAGAATGCTAGATTCCAAAGAACTAACTTCAATGATGCAATGGTTGCTCCTAGAGTTAATCCTCCTATAGCAACTCTTCCACAAGCTAATATAGAAACACAGTGGGGAGATGAAATTGAAGCATATACATTTACATCTGCTATTTCATTTACTAGACAAGGAGCAGAATCTGCTAGAGATTTAATTGGTTTAGATCTTAAGTCTAAAGGAGCAGCATATGACTTTGTTACAATATCTAGAGCTATTCCTACTAAGTCAGGAGATATGGTTGACTTTGAAACAGGTTACACTATTCAAGGTTCTGACTATGCTGCTGAAATGCAAAAAGATGAAAGTGCTTACAGTAAAATCTACGGATACCAAAAAGTTAAGTATGATGATGGCACTCCTGTAAAGATGAAGATGGATGCTAATTCACCTATACAATTTGTTTATAAACTTGTAAACTTATATGGTGATGGAAGATTCTTAACAGAGTATCAAAATACGCTACAGAAGTCTGAGTTAAACAACGGTACTATAAAAGTAGATAAAGAGTATAGTGATGATTCAATTATTAAAGCATTGAGACAACAAAGTAAGCTTGCTGGATTTACACAAGCTCCTGTTGCTCCTGCCGTTCAGCCTACTGCTGTTGAAATGCAAAAAAAGAATGTAGAGAAATTACTTAATGGTACTAAGACTACAACTATTAGAGCAAGTGTTGAGAAAGGTGGTAACATTAATGTAGGAGAAACTAGAGTTGTAGACTTTGGTGGTAAAGATTTTAATGTAACAAATAGAGGATATCTTACTATTGAAGAGGCTGGTGGTAAAGAAGCTATGCTTAAGTCAGAAGGAGTTACTAACGAATCTGAGTTAATGTATAATCAATCAAGAGATTGGATGAATGGTAAAGGTAAGATGTATGTATATGACATTAGTCCTGTATCTAAACCAGCTGCTGTTGTTGAAACAAAGCCTGCAAACATTGAGGTTATTGAGAAGCTAGAGATGGCTAAGAATAAACTTGAAGCATTTGAGTTTACAGCAGATGGTATCTTTTATAACTATTTTAGATCAGGAGCTAGAATTAAACCTGGTTCATTTGATAGATTGGTAGATAGAAACAAGAGATCAGCTAGTACAAACGGAGCATACACTAGTACAAAAGGTGCATACTCATATGACACATTGGCTCGTCAAGCTTACGAAGCTTCTAATATGGAAGTTGATGATGTATTTGCTGTAGAATCATTAGAAGAGTTCTTATCTAGTTATCCTGATACTTGGAAGACTCCTTATAACAATATTGTTAATGAGATTAAAGATTTAGAAAATCAATTAAAATCTATAGAAAAAGTTGTATCTTCACAACCAACTATTGGTAATAAGATGATTACTCCATCTGGTAAAATTACATTAAAGGACGGTAACTCATATAACACTAGCGATATTAATAGCGAGATGCTAGAAGCTATGGGGTACAAAGCAAGAGAAATAGGAACAATAGTAAAATCAATTTGTATATAATATGGCAACTTGTCCAAATAAAAATTTAGAGTCTTGGAAATTACTATTAGCTTCTAGAGGAGAGGATATAGCATATTATCTATGGGATAAATATGATGGTAATGTTCCTGAATCAGAGAGTAAAGAGTCTATTGTAAAGAGTGGATTAAAAGCTACAAATATTTTACAATCTCCTAAAGCTGATCAGTTCTTTGCTTCTGTTGCTAAGAATAAAATCTCTGGTGATTTCTTCTGGAAGAAAATGCAAGCTGATCTTGGTATTCCTAAAGATCAAATAGAAATACTTAAATCATTTGATACACAAGATAGAGGAGAACTTATTTCTTCTCTTCTTGCTAATTATAGTTATACTGTTGAGATTAATACTGCTAAAACTAACGAAGAAAAACAAGTAATACAAGAAGGAAATAACGAAGAATTTACTTTTGCGGGTTCTATTTATGAGTATAAAGATAATGAGTATTTAAAAGATGATGAATTTATTGATTTTATTGAGTATGAAACAGCTAAAAATGATGCTTTTACAAATCCAAATACTCAATATTACTCTAACCTAACAGTTCCAGGAGGAACTAATTATACAGAGAATGAAATAGCTACACCAGCTATTACACCTTCTATTAAAGGACATGCTCAGTTTGCTACAGATAAAGGTATTGGATGGTTTCGTTCAGATGACCAATCAAAAACATTAAGAACTCCTGCTAAAAATATTTCTGAGGTTCCAAATTTTTTTGTTGGTGTTAATAACTACACTATTTCAAAACAAGATAATGGATGGTTAATTGAAAATCCTGATCAAGCTGATGAAATTGAAACCGATGAAAATGAAATTTTAGAGATGTATAATTACGGTAGTCAAAATTATGATTTTGTTAAAAATCCTACTACTCGTAGAATACTAGAGATGCAATCTGATTTGTTTCAGAAGGGTAGAGATGAAAAGTATTTAATAGGTAATATGGAATACACAGTTGATGAACTTGGTCCACGTACACCTAAAGATATGATTACTAGTAATAGTTTTCTTCAACTTCTAAACAAAGACAATAACTGGGTAACGTTCTTTACTAAATCTATATTACAAGACTCTGCTAAGAAAGGATATGAGAAAGTGTTATTCCCTTCTGGTGATACAGCTAGTAAAGTTGAAGGACATCAAACATTAGAAACAAGAAAACAAAATTTATTTGACAGTATAAAAAGTAATGAAGATAAGATAACAGAATTAACAAATCAAAAATACGAAGATTTAAATCCTTCTTACAGTAAAGAAGTTTATGAATCTTCTAAAAAAGATGGAATTAAAGAACTTGAAGATAGATTAAATGTTTATAAACAACAATTAAAAGATTTAGAAGAAGGTGGATTTGCTAAATTAAAACCTATCTATAACTTCTATGAGATCACTGTAAATAATATTCTTAAAAAACAGGGATATAGCCCTAAACAAGTTAAAGATGAGTTTGGTAATACATGGAACGAAGTAACTATTAGTCCTGAAAGAGAACAACAACCTATACTACTTCAGAAAAAAGGAACAGAAGGTTCTATAGCTTCTCCTGCAACTATTAAACTATTAAAGGATTTCTTAAATCGTATAGGTGTAAACATCTCTAATGTAGATGAGATTGTTAAAGATGGTGTTAAACAAAATGCAAATGGTGCTGCTATGTTTACACAACAGTTAGTGCAGATTGTTAATGGTAAAGAGGATGTAGCATTAGGTGAGGAGTCCATGCACTGGGCTGTAGAGATTATTAAACAAAAAGATCCTAAGTTATTTGCTAAGATGCTAAAAGAAATTAATGACTATGCTATCTATAAGCAGGTATTGAAAGACTACAGCACTGATCCTAACTATCAAACTGCAGATGGTAAACCTGACATTTTAAAACTTAAAACAGAAGCTATAGGTAAAGTATTATCTGAAACTGTAATTAAGAACAATGAAGGTATTACACAGAGACCAGAGTTATTACAGAAAGCTTTAACATGGTGGCAATCAATAATTGAGTCATTGCGTTCATTATTTACTACATCAGGATTTGATGAAGCTTCTATGAAAATTATTTCAGGAGAAGAAATTGGTACTGTAGAAGATGTACGTAGTGAAGATGTTTTATATCAAAAAGCAGAACTAACGGGAAAAGAAAAGTTAGATCTATTCTTTGATAAATTTATGGGTATTGCTAAACGTATGCGTTTAGTTGATGCTGATCCAGAAGATCGTCATTATACAATTGATGGTAGACGTATTAAAAACAGTGTAACAAAATGGATTAAACGTTTAGAATCTAATAAGTTTGTTCGTACAGATGCTCAAAAGATTGTAGATAATCAGAAGCAATATTGGGGATCAGATGTTCATAGTTATCTTGAGCAAATGGCTAAGAATTCTTTCTTAGATAAAGATGGTTATAGAAAAGCTGTACCCACTCCTTATGATGCAACAACTAATTTAAGTCCAGAAGTTACAGAAATATTAGATGGTTTTTTAGCAAAGGTGTTTGCATCTTATCCAGAAGGAACTAGATTTATTAGCGAAGAATTCTTACTTAATGAGAAAGAAGATATAGCTTCTACGCTTGACTTTATGGCTTTTGTTCCAGACGGTAATTCTTTCTATGTTGAGGTGTTAGACTGGAAAACTACAACTATTGACTTAGAACAAACAGAAGATGTACCTTGGTTTAAACAAGGTGAGTATAAAAAACAAATGGGTGAGTATGTAAAAATACTTCAACGTTATGGAATAAAACCTGCTCAAATTCGTAAGGCTCGTATGATTCCAATAAAAGCTAACTACGAGAACATGATTCCAGAAGACTACAATAGTCCATTGTTTTTGGAATCTGTTGAGATTGGTGATTTGGATAATCCTAAAGAGACACAGTTATATTTACTTCCTGTACCTGTGGATTTTGAATCTACTGGAAATAAACGTTTAGATAAATTGATTCAAGCATTGAGAAATCAATATGATAAATTTGTTAGACGTGTTGTAGATCCTAGACAACAATATTTAAAAGATACACAACGTCAAGAGCTAGCTATAGCTATTCGTAAGCTTCATTTACAAATGGACTTTGCTCCTATTGCTTCTATTGGTAATACATTTTTAAATAATAGTAGAGCAGTTCTTGATAGAATTAAATATAAAGACTTTTCAACAATGTCTTTTGAAGAAATGCAAGAAGTTCTAAAGGAGTTGAATTACGTTACAGAGGGTGCTAATAAATATCAAGAAATTGCTGAAGTGTTTATTTATGTAAATAAAGATAAAAAACTTTCTGAAGAAGAGAAACAAGTGTTATCTGACTTAGAACGTTTAGCAAGTAGAACAGAAACATTATTAACTGATGCATTAAGTATTAAACAGTTATATGTTGCTCAGCTATCTGTTAACTACGGTATCACAAGAGAAAATCCTGTAGAGAGTGTAAGACGTGCAGCAGCAGGAGAAATGATTCAAGAGGGTAGTATTCTTAATCCTGAAAGAGAACTTAGTGGAGCTGCTAAGTTATTACAAGAAGGTGCTGATATGGCATCTCGTGCAGTTAATTTAATGCAACGTATTTGGGATATTGGTAAGAATGATGTAGATAGACAAGTTGGTTTACAAATCAGAGCATTTGGTAAAGTATTAGAAGCTGCACAGAAAGAAGCTACAGCTAAAGGTGTAGATGTATTTGATCTTGTTGCTACAAAAGTTAAGGGAGGTGTACCTAGATATATTGAAAAATTAAGTGATAAATTCCAAGAAAAGATTAATGATGCTAGAGATAGTAGAGATAAAAACTTTTTCTTAAATGTTATAGATAAAGCTAAGTATGATAAATTAGCTAAAGAAGTTTTAGACAACGGTATAATTGCTATCGATTCTAATCCTAATATAGATGATGAAGAAAAAGCAAGAAAGACTGATCGTTTAAAAGATAAAATATTATTAGATCGTGAATCATTCAATGGATTTTATGATGGAATATTTTATAAAATCTTCTATCAATCTATTGATACAGATAAGAATGCATCTGAGGAATATAAAGCAATGTCTCCTGCAGCATTAGATCTTTGGAAATTTATTGTAGAAGGTTTAAATGCTAAAGCTCAAGACTTAGGATATATTGGTAAAGCAGACTCATCATTCCTTGCTTTAATAGATGCATTAACTATAGATAAGTTTACAGATTTAAAAAACATTGGCGGTAATCTTGGAGACTTCTTCAAGGATACGTACACAGTTAGAATGTCTGAGGAAAGAGCTCTTGGTAAAATAGATCGTGAAACTGGTAAAGAACAAAGAGAGATTCCTAGATACTTTACAATAACAGATAGAAAAGCAAATCAACTATCTACAGATTTAACTAAGATAGTTCCTTTATGGATCAAAGCAATTAATGAATATGAGCTTAGATCACAAATGGATGATGTACTTTTAACTATCATTGCTGTAGAAAAGAATAAAGGTAATTTAATGGTAGATAAAGATAATGAGCTACTTAATGATATGGGTGAACCTATGGTTACTGCTGAGAATAAAAACGTTGAACAGCTTGAAACTATGTACAATGCTTATATACTTGGTGTTAATGAGAATGAGAATTCATTTTCAAACAAATATATTAAATTAGCATTTGATAAAACAGGTGGACTTGCTGAAGATAAGGAACGTAGAAAACTTGGTACAAAGAAAGTATTAAAAACATTAACCACTTGGACACAAATGTTAGGAACAGGACTTAAACTTTCTGTAGGTATTCCTAACTGGTTTGGTGTACAGTTTCAAGCATACATTAACTCTGGTAATTTCTTTAATATGATAGAGTTTGAAAAGAATAATGCTCGTACTATTATTCCAGGACTTATAAAAGGTAAAGAATTAGGATTGGTAGATTTAGTTATGCCTCTTAATGAAGATGTTGCTACAGAAGAAAGAAGAAAAATTGCGTTTACGCAGTCTCCTATAAAGTGGTTAAAAACTTGGACATTTCAAGACTTAATGATGATTACAAGTTCATTACCTGAAAAACGTTTACAAATAGCTAATGCTTTATCATTTAATCAAAATACAATGGTAATAGATGGTAAACTTATAAACATTCGTCAGTATTTAATAGAACAAGATAGAGCTGTTAAATATGATATGTCTGAATCAGAACGTGTTACTTTAGAAAAAACATTTGAAGCTCGTGTACAAGAACTAAAAGATACAAAATCTTTATTACAAATTGCTGATGATTCAGGTGAGTATGTAACTATTCCTGGAGTTAGTGATTTTGAACTTGCCAAATATCGTATTACAATTAGAGATAACTTTAGAGATATGAGTGGTCAGATGAGTCAAGAAGACAAAGCTGGTTACACTCGTGATACAATGGCCAGTGCATTTATGATGTTCAAAGGTTGGATTCCTAAACAAATCTCACTTCGTACCAAAGATATTAAATACAATGTTAAACAAAATCGTTGGGAATATGGTAGAACACGTTTGTTTGGTAAACTATTAGTAAAACACGGACTATCTGCATTTAAAAAATCTATTGCTATAATGAATGGTACGGATGAAGGTCTGAAAATGATGCAAGAAATACTAGATGTAAAGCGTAATGAATACTTTGAAAGAACTGGTGAAGAACTACAAATTAGTAATGAAGAGTTTTATGATTTAATGCGTAAAGCTGTTCGTGATCAATTTAAAGAAATGCAAATAGTACTTCTTACATTAGCATTATATTTTGGAACTAAACACTTTGGAGATGATGATGATGAGGAGGATGAAGGGACTAAGAATAAATGGAAGTACTTATCTAAGATTATGTATAAAACAGCAGAAGAGGTTAACTTTTATTACAATCCTTTATCTATAGAAGGTTTTACTAATGGTAACTTGATTCCTGGTATGACAATTGCTACTAAAGCAATGAAGATTATTACTACAGGAACAAAAGAAATGTACGGTACTGCAGTTGGTGATCAAGAGTTATTAGATAAGAACTATTTTGGTAAAGCTGTATTTGATATTGCTCCTGGTCCATCACAATTTCAAAAAGAAATTCTTCCTTTATACTTTCCAGAACTTGCTAAAGAGTGGGGCATTAGAGTTCCTTCTGAAACACAGAGACGCTAATAGCTATATTATGTAGGATAGTTTTCTATAGCTATCCTACAATTGAATGTAATTCTGTATTTTTATATTTAAAATTTAATTTACATACAAATGGATGTATTATGCACGGCTAATATGTGCCCAGTTATATTAAATGCTACTTGCGTATTTTACGAAGGTAACACATTAATATATACTGGCATTGTAACTAATGACTCTTTACAAACTGCTCTACAAAAAATAGATGCTAAGTTTGGAGATGCTAGTATAGGTTACGTATTTACTAATGGTTTATATCAGCCTACAGGAGGAACACCTGTAGGACTAGGTGGATCTCTTACAGCTAATACAAGTATTGGCGGTAATTTTACATTAACATTCATAGGCAATGTACAAGCTGCTAAACATATTACAACAGGAGGAACAGCTTCTCAATTTGTAAAAGGTAATGGTACATTAGACTCTACAGCATACCAAGCTGCAGGTAATTATATTACAGCTTTGACAGGTGATGTAACTGCTTCTGGTCCTGGATCAGTGAGTGCCTCTTTAGCTATAGTTAATTCAAACCCAGGCACTTATGGAAATAGTACAAATGTAGCTACTGTTACAGTTGATAATAAAGGACGTGTTACTAATGTAACATCCACTGCAATTAGTTTGCCTTCTGGTATTCTTAGTTTTGTAGGAGATGTATATGGATCTGGGTTTACAGGTTCTCCAACTACACTAACTCTATCAGATGTTAATACAAATGTCTATACAGTTAATACTTTCTTAAAGTTTAAAGTTAATGCAAAAGGATTAATTACAGCTGCAAGTGCTGTTACACAATTAGATGTAGAATCTGCATTAGGATATACTCCTGTTCCTGGATCACGAACAATAACTATTAATGATATAACTCATGATCTATCTGGAAATAGAACATGGACTATTCCAAGTGGTTCATCTGGTACAAGTGGAAGCTCAGGTTCAAGTTCCACATCGGGAACAAGTGGTTCATCAGGATCAAACGGATCATCAGGTTCTTCAGGAACCTCAGGTTCTAGTGGTTCATCAGGAACAGCTGGTACTTCAGGTTCATCAGGATCAAACGGTTCATCAGGTTCATCGGGAACTTCAGGGTCTAGCGGTTCTTCAGGAACTACAGGTACAAGCGGAACCACAGGAACCTCAGGTTCTAATGGATCATCAGGAACCTCTGGAACAACTGGAACCTCTGGATCAAGTGGTGTAAATGGTACAAGTGGAAGTAGTGGTGTTAATGGAACTAGTGGAAGTAGTGGTGTTAATGGAACTAGTGGTACGACAGGAACAAGTGGAACTTCTGGTATAAATGGACAATCAAATGTTATATTTCCATATAATGCTAGAACAAATATTACATCAGGAAATCCAGGTGATACAAATTTAATTTGGAACAATTCAACTCAAATAGCGGCAACTAAAATTGGTATATCACATTTAGATAGAGACAATGTTGATATTGATGTATTTTTAGGATTAATACCATCAGGCACTATTGTAATTATACAAGATGCAAATGATAGTAATAATTTTCAAAAATGGACTTTTGGAACAGGAGTTGAAATAGCACCAAATAGTTATTGGGAATTTCCAGCAACATATGTTAGCGGTGGTTATTCCTTTTCAAATGGTCATAATATATTATTAATAATAGCAGAAAAGCCTTCTGGAACAAGTGGTGTTAGTGGAACATCAGGAACTAGTGGTATAAATGGTACTTCAGGAGTAAATGGAACAAGCGGAATTAGTGGTACTGATGGTACAAATGGCACGAGTGGTACAACTGGTACTTCTGGAAGTAGTGGAGTGTCCCCAACTATTTCAGGAACAACAAACACAATTTCAAAGTTTACATCTACAAATACTATTGGTAATAGTAATATTACAGATACAGGTTCATTGGTAACGATTGCAAGTCCATTAACTCTTTCAGGGGCAGCAACAGGAACAGGTAACCTATCTAACTATACAGTTACTGCATCTTCAGGTTCTGCTAAATCTAAAAGTATTACATCTACATTAATTGCTTCCGCAAATAGTGATGTGTTGGTTGCATTAGATATTAATCCAACATTTACTAATGGTGCGTTTACTGGTACTACAAATGCAGTTGCAAGATTTAATGGTTCATCTCAAGGATTTATCTTTGCAGACAATGTTGGTGGTACATCAAACTTTGCAATGTATCCAAAAGTAACACCTACAAATAGTAATTATCTATTAAGAACAGATAGTTTTGGTTTTGGATTAAATGCTCCAAATGGGATATTATATTTTAGAAGTGCTAATATTAATGTAGGGCAATTCTTTGCTACCACAGGTAACCTTACCCTTCAAAACGGTGGAACATTTACAGATGCAGGTTATCGTTTAGACGTAACAGGAACTACTCGATTAAATGGACAAACTACTTTAACAGGAAGTGTTACTGCTTCCTCTGCTTTAGCACAAGGTATTATAGCAACTCCTACATTAGTTGCTGCTGCAAACTCTGATACATTAATAGGACTTGATATTGCTCCTACGTTTACAGTTGGTGGGTTTACGGGGGTTCAACAAGAAAATTTAGTTCTTCGTGGTACTACTCCATTAATGAGATTTAAGAATTCAGCGGGAACAACTACTTATGGACAAATTATTGGAACAAGTAGTCAATTTTCAATTAATGCTCAAGCTAATACATTAACATTTGTAGCAGGCAATACTGAAGCTGCATACATATTCGCAGGCACTCGTAATGTCACCCTACAAAACGGAGGAACATATACAGATGCTGGCTACAGATTAGATGTTTTTGGATTAACTCGTTTCACAGGAACTACTGCTTCAGATACAGCACCTCTTGGTTCTGAATTAGCAGCAGTTACTGGTAGTGGAACTAATTGGAGTTTGGCTGGTACTAATTTAAATGTTGGAGGATATACTCATGCAACTGGTTCAACTGCAGATTTTACTACTGCTTTAGCAGCTACTTCTGCAACTTACTATCAAATTACTTATACTATTACATCAAGAACTGCTGGAAGTATTAGTATTAATTATGGTGGTACAAGTACTACTGGTATTACTGCAACAGGTGCTACTGGTCCTTTATCTACTTCTACCGCAGTACTTACAATCACTCCAACGACAGACTTTGATGGAACTGTTGTACTATCAGTTAAAACTATTGGTACAAGTTCTGCTTCAAGTACGTTTGTAAATAGTGCAGGTACAAGTGTAATTGAAGTAAGAGCAGGAAGCACTACATCTAATACTTTTATTGGTTTACAAGCAGGTAGAAAAATTACAACAGGAACTAATAATACTTTTATTGGTACATCATCAGGAACAGTTAATACGACAGGTACTAGCAATTCATTCTTTGGGGCAGCATCAGGTCTTATTAATTCAACAGGTGTTAGCAATTCATTCTTTGGTGCTTTTGCAGGATATTCAAATACAACAGGTAATAGTAATACATTTGTTGGAGTAAGTGCTGGACAAAATAATACAACAGCAACTAATAATACATTCGTTGGAAGCCTTTCTGGATATTCAAATACAACAGGGGCTACAAATGCATTTTTAGGAACAAGTTCAGGTTATTCTAATTCAAGTGGAATAGATAATGTTTTTTTAGGTAATAATGCATCATATTTTAATTCATCAGCAAATTATAATACATCAGTAGGTTCTGCATCAGGATATCATAATACAACAGGTGCAAATAATGTATTTTTTGGAAGAAATGCTGGAAGATTTATTTCAGATGGTTCTACTGCAAATGCAATAACAGACAATTCTGTATTTATTGGAATGTCAACCAAAGCACTTGCTAATAATCAAACCAACCAAATAGTAATAGGATACGCTAGTACAGGTCTTGGCTCAAACACTACTGTATTAGGAAACTCATCTACGGTAACAACTGCCATATATGGTAACTTATTATTAGGCACTACTACTGCATCAGGATATAAATTAGACGTAGTTGGAACAACAAGAATACAAGATGCATTAACATTATCAGGAAGTGTTACAGGAGTTGGTAACCTGTCTAACTATACAGTTACTGCATCT
>Ga0114964_10000493_pt1 | contig 30332 bp, 20 predicted proteins | sample C_131016_MF_Meta_FD_92638 | JGI IMG/M metagenome (GOLD analysis project Ga0114964, IMG submission 92638) | Freshwater microbial communities from Lake Croche, Canada to study carbon cycling - C_131016_MF_MetaG | ecosystem: Environmental > Aquatic > Freshwater > Lake | place: Lake Croche, Canada...
AGAACATACGGCGCCTTATTGGCAGCCCACTACCTGTATGCATTGCGATGAGCCACCTTGTGTAAAAGTTTGTCCAGTAGATGCCACTTTTAAAAGAAAAGATGGCATTGTATTAATAGATAGTGATAGATGCATTGGATGTCGTTTTTGTATGGCAGCTTGCCCTTATTCAACCAGGGTATTTAACTGGGAGGAACCTAAAATAGAAAAAGAAATTGCAGATAAACCTTATTCATGTGAAACAAGTGTTCCGCAAAAGGTGGGTACGGTGGGTAAATGTGATTTCTGTCCAGACATGGTTCGTCAAGGAAACCTTCCACATTGTGTATCGGCTTGCCCAAATGGTGTTTTTATGTTTGGTGATATTTTAGAAGATACCGTTACGAATGGGTCAGAGACCTTTAGATTTAGTGATTTGATCAAAGACAAAGCAGGGTATAGATTAATGGAAGACTTGGGTACTAAACCAAGTGTTTATTATTTGCCACCTGTAAATAGAAACTTCCCATTTGAAAACAATATTGAAGAGAAAAAAGCGTAGGCCTTTGGTGATGAAGAAGTAAAGACCTATGTCTTTACTGATAATATAGTTACACTGGTTTTAGAAAGCATTAAGTACTATTAAAAATATTCAAAGTGGATAAGTTAAAAGAAAATAAAATTATCGAAGATCTTTTACCGCAAAAATTTGGTAAACAAGGAACCATTTGGGTAATTGGTTTATCCATCATTTGTGCTATTGGGCTTTTTGCTTATGGCCGTCAATTGTATTATGGCTTAGAAGTAACGGCCATGAGGGATTATGTTTCATGGGGAATTTATATTTCTAACTTTGTATTTTTTGTAGCAATAAGTTTGGTGGGTTCGTTAATTACTGCAGTATTAAGATTAACCAATGTAAAATGGAGTACTCCCTTAACCAGAATTGCCGAAATTATTGCTGTATCGGCTATTACGTTTGCCTCTTTGATTATTATTGTTGATATGGGAAGACCAGAAAGGTTTTACAATCTTTTTTTACATGGTCGTTTGCAATCGCCCATTATCTGGGATGTCATTGTAATTACTACTTACTTTATTATTAGCTTATTATTATTGTACTTTCCATTATTGCCCGATTTAAAAATAATGATTGGCTTTAAAGAGCGTAATGGAAAATGGCTGCAAAAATTATATATTTTTTTGGGCTCGTTTTGGCAGAACAAACCCGAACAATTTAAAATTACTGATAAGGCAATTAATATTTTAGCCATTGCCATTATCCCAGTTGCCTTTTCTATTCATACAGTCACTTCATGGCTTTTTGCCACTACTTATAGACCAGGATGGGACAGTACCAACTTTGGTGCCTATTTTATTTCAGGCGCATTTTTAGTAGGAGCAGGCGGTGTAGTGGTAGCTATGTATGTATTTAGACAACACTACAAATTAGAAAAATATATTACTGAAGATCATTTTGATAGAATGGGAAAAGTATTAGTGATGCTTGCCTTATTGTATTTATATTTTAATGTGAATGAATTTTTGGTACCTGCTTTTAAAATGAAAAAATCTGAAGAAGAGCATTTATTAGGATTGTTTACTGGAGAATTTGCCCCTCTATTTTGGTTTGCCATTTTCACAGCCATGTTCATTCCCATATTCATTTTATTATTTAAAAAAGGACGAAAACCTTTACCAGCGTTTATTGCAGGCATTTTGGTGGTGGTGGGATCCTGGTTTAAAAGATTTTTAATTGTAACACCTACCTTATTACATCCTTTTTTACCGATGCATGATGTACCAGCAAATTACCATCATTATATTCCAACCTGGGAAGAATGGGCCATAGCAGGAGGATCCTTAGCTGGCGCCTTATTGGTCATTACATTTTTTGCAAGAATATTTCCTATTATCCCAATTCATGAAACCATACTTGAAACCGAAATCCATGAAAATGAAAAACATTTTTAAAACTGTCTTATTCTTATTAGGATTTATACCAACATTTATAAATGCGCAAACGGTAGAAAAAAATATATTGGTACTTGGGGTAAAATATTTTAATGATAATAATGCATCACAACATTTAGTCATTCAAACTAAGTCTAAAATAGATGGGAAATTTCAAAAAATTGCCAATATCCCTTTAAAAGTTTATATCACTAGTGATGCCGATAAAACTAATTTAATTGGAATAGGTAGTACATCAGAGCGAGGCGAACTAATTGTATTAGTTCCGCCATCAGTTAAAACAGAATGGAGTAAATCTGCCAATCAAACTTTTATTGCAGTTAGTAACGCAACCAAGTTATACGATGAAGCAAGAGGAGAAACGGCCATCACTAAGGCGAAATTAAAAATTGATACAGCAGATGGAAAAATAGTGAATGCTAAATTGTATGTTTTAACAGATACTATTTGGAAACCAATGGCTGGTGTTGAAATGGTATTAACAGTAAAAAGATTAGGAGGTAATTTGAACGTAAATGAAACTGCTACGTATACTACGGATACTGCAGGTGCAGTCACTGCAGAATTTAAAAGAGAAAATTTGCCAGGAGACAATAAAGGCAATTTAATTTTAATAGCCAATGTGATTGACAATGATACTTATGGAAATTTAACTGCAGAAACAATGGCTCCATGGGGTTCGAAATTAATTTATACTACCAATTACAATCATCGAAGTTTGTTTGCTCGTAGAGGTCATTCGCCCTTATGGTTAGAACTTTTAGCCTACAGTATTATAGCGGCAGTTTGGATAGTAATTATCTATTTAATCTTACAAATTAAGAAAATTATTAAACTAGGTTTGGAGTAGAATAGAGGTTTGGTTTTGATAAAAAAGGCACTCCAAAAGGGTGCCTTTTTGAGTTTAAAGCCTAATTTTAAGACCAAAACCTAACGACTATGCCAAAAGGACTTCAGACCTATGACTACCTAGTTTTTGTAATGTATTTTGTATTAATTGCTAGCTATGGTTTTTGGATTTATAAAAGAAAAAAATCAGCTACTGTAAACACACAAGATTTCTTTTTAGCAGAAGGTCAATTAACCTGGTGGGCCATTGGTGCTTCTTTAATTGCCTCTAATATTTCTGCAGAGCAATTTATTGGAATGAGTGGTAATGGTTTTAGATTAGGCATTGCTATTTCTGCTTATGAATGGATCGCTGCAGTTTCTTTGGTAGTAGTAGCCGTATTTTTTATGCCGGTGTATTTGAAAAATAGCATTTACACCATGCCACAGTTTTTAAAAACTAGGTACAATGAAACGGTAGCAATGATCATGGCTATCTTTTGGTTGTTCTTATACATCTTTGTAAATCTAACTTCCATATTGTATTTAGGTGCCATTGCCATTAATAATTTAACGGGCGGGGCCAATTTTCATTTAATCATGATAGGTTTAGCCGTTTTTGCATTGTTTATCACTTTAGGAGGAATGAAGGTAATTGGATACACCGATGTAATTCAAGTGTTGGTTTTAATTATAGGAGGCTTTATTACTTCTTATATCGCTTTAACAGTAGTAGGAGAAAAATTTGGTTATGGCAATAATGCCATTGCAGGATTTAATCATTTATTAAAAGTAGCACCAGATCATTTTAAAATGATTTTTGATAAACCAAGTACAGGAGCTACACAAAAACAAATTGATGATTATTCTAGTTTACCAGGTTTAGCGATGATGGCAGCAGGTATGTGGATTGCCAATTTAAATTATTGGGGCTGCAATCAATACATTACACAAAGAGCATTGGGGGCAGATTTAAAAACAGCAAGAACTGGAATTTTATTTGCTGCATTTTTAAAATTATTGATGCCGATATTGGTGGTATTACCTGGTATAGCAGCGTTTGTATTGTATCAAAATGGGGAGCTGCAACAACAAATGTTAAGCAATGGTAGTTTGAATCAGGACAATGCGTATTCATCTATTGTTGGATTTTTACCAATTGGCTTAAAAGGATTATCTATGGCGGCTTTGACAGCAGCTATAGTTGCCTCATTGGCGGGCAAAGCCAATAGCATTTCCACTATTTATTCTTTAGATATTTATAAAAAGTATATTAATAGAGATGCCTCGGATAAAAAAACGGTATCCATAGGACGCGGTATCATTATTGTTTCATTAATCATTGCCATCATTATCAATTGGCAAGATACATTAGGTATTGGCGGTAAAGGTGGTTTTGAATTTATTCAAAAATATACTGGCTATATCTCACCTGCTATCTTCCCTGTTTTTTTACTTGGATTTTTTTGGAAGAAAGCAACCTCCAAAGCTGCCATTACAGGTATTATAGTAGGCGTTATTTTATCCATCGTATTTGATAAATTTATTGTTGGATGGGCAGGCAATGAAACTCTTTTATATACTGCTTATGCCAATGGACATGGTGGATTTGAAATACCCTATTTAATTCAAATGGGATTGGTATTTGCATTTACCATGCTTACCATGATTGTAGTGAGCTTCATTGACACTAAGGGACAAACTCATGAAAATGATTTAGTAAAAGACACCACTCGCTATCAATTATCAAATGCACATTTGGCAATGATCATCATTGTGCTTGGTTTGGTAGCGGCCTTGTATATTCGCTTTTGGTAAACAAAATAGTAAACCTAAGTCCTTATTGCTACTAATTAGGCAAACAATTGGGTGAATCGTATATCACTACTTTTTCCCATAAGTGCGCATACTCATTTTTGAATTGATCGTGAATGGGATCGATTTGATAGGCTTCTTCTTCTTCCGCCGAATTGAAAATACAAAGTAATGAAAAGGTATAATCTGAAATCACTACTTCTCTTTTTGAAATAGTGGGCGTACCTAAATGTAATTGTTGAATGGTGGTAATGGTTGAAAGTAATTTTACCCCTTCTATAAATTTATTTCTATCTGTTTCTGCATTCGGATTTTTTAAATAAAAAAGCACATGATGCACGAAAGTATTGTTAGCTAATATCTTTGTCATTGTTTTAAATAGGTTTAATTTTCAATTGTGTAATAATGGTAAGAAATTTTTAATAAAGATTAAACATGCTATTAAAGTGTTAAATCCTCTGGTAAAGTTCAAATTAATTTTCATTAAATACTAATATTTAATCAAGTTTCTCTTATATAAATTTCAGTTTGCTTTAGGTAAAAAATAGAAAGCCCAATTGGTCTAAATCCTTCCCAGAAGCTTTACTTTTACAGGTATGAAAAAAGGGCTTTTATTTTTAATTTTATTCGCTTCTTTAAATGGGCAAGCCCAGTGGCAATACCTTTGGAATCAACAGGTTCAAAAAACCAGCGAATCAATAGGCTTATTAAGAATCCCAGAGGCTAGAAAAACTATAGATAGAGAATTTAACAATCATACTAATAATCTTTTTTATACTTTATTAGAAAGTGAAGCCGATTTTTATCAATTGTTTTTTAATGAGAACAGTGCTGAATATGCCATTTTTTATCCTCGATTTGATAAAAATATACAGCTCATAAAATTGGGTCCTAAGAATACACCCTATTATTTGTATAGTTTGGGGGTATTGCATTTTTATAAAGCAGTAATCGCTATCAAATCAGATAAAACTTTAGAAGCGGCTTTAGATTTTCGAAAAGCATATCTGTATTTTAAAGAGAACAAAGAGCTATATCCTAAATACAGTCCGAATAATGTTTATTTTGGAATATTAACCACCATCATTGGTGCAGTGCCTACTAACTATCAATGGATGTTGAATATGTTAGGTTTTAAAGGAAGTATTACTGAAGGCAATGAACTGGTTTTGGGGTACATTAACAATAAAGATGAGTTTTCAAAAATAGCGATGAATGAAGCGCTATTAATTTATCCATATTTAATTATGAATTTTGAAGGCAATACAAAAAAGACATTTGATTTTATTGAACATGCTGGCTATGATTTTAAAAAGAACCATCTACATGCCTATATGGCAACCAACTTATATTTAAACCATCAGCAACCCCTTAAAGCCATTGATGTGGCAACTAATATCGAAAAGGGAGAAGCTTATTTAGCATTGCCATTTTGGAATTATCAAATAGGAAATAGCTATTTCAATGAAATGAAATTAGACAATGCCGAAAAAGAGTACACTCAATTTATTGCTACTTTTAAGGGTAATTTTTATGTAAAAGATACCTATGAAAAATTAAGTTTAATAGCCTATTTAAAAAATGATATAAAAAAGGCCAATGAATACAGGTTTGAAGTACTTAAAAGGGGAAGCCTTATCACCGAAGCCGATAAACTAGCCAATCAAAATGCAAAGACAAATACTTGGCCTAACTTATTATTATTAAAAGCACGTATTTTAAGTGATGGTGGATTTCAGGTGCAGGCCTTAAAGGTATTGGCAGATAAAACCACCTTAGATTTTATCACAGAAGATGACCAGGCTGAATTTTCATACCGTTTAGCTAGGATTTATGATTTAATGGGTGATAAAGATCAGGCAATTAAATTTTATAAATCAACTATTTTTAGGGGGCAGCATTTGAAACAATATTTTGCAGCAAGGTCGGCACTTCAAATTGGATTAATCTATGAGGAATTAAAGGATTATTCAACTGCTATTTCTTTTTACAAAAATTGTATGGAAATGAAAAACACTGCGTTCAAAAATTCCTTAGATCAAAAAGCAAAATCTGGTATTTTGAGATGCCGTAAATAGTCTTGTTTTAAGTATCTTTGCGAAAACATATCTGTTGTTTTTTAAATAAAATTCCAATGAAAAAAATTCTTCTTTTAAGCTTATTTACGATCAATCTTGTGGTAAGCTTCGCTCAAAAAACAGAAAGAAAAGGGGAGTTTTATTTTTCTTGGGGGTATAACAAAGATTATTATACCAATTCTAACATTTACGTTAACCAACCCGCTTTACGTAATAATTTTAATTTTAAGAATACAGTTTTAACAGATCATCCTGGTTGGGATGAAGGGTTGTTTCAAACTGCCTTAAGTATACCACAGTATAATTATCGTTTTGGTTATTTTTTCGATAAAAATAAAGATTGGGCTTTTGAAATCAATTTTGATCATACCAAGGCTTTAATTAAAGACAATCAAATGATTCATATGGTAGGTACCTATAATGGTGCTACAATTGATTCAAGTTTTATTTTTTCAAAAACAGCAACGGGTAGTTCAAGAAACTATTATTATTTAAATAACGGGGCAAATTTTTTATTATTTAATATTGTAAAGAGAGATCGATTTAAAAAGCTGTCCACTAAAAATATAACCATAGATGGCTTGGCTAAATTTGGTGTGGGTCCACTTATCCCACATGTCGAAAATTCTTTATTTGGTCAAAAGAACGATAGTAAATTTCAATTTGGAGGCTGGAATACTGGTGCAGAATATGTTGTAAGAAGTACATTTTATAAAAAGCTCTATCTAGAATTTTCTGGTAAGTTAGATTATGCTATGTATTACAACTTAAATGTGTATCAAGGCAATGCGCGTCAGAATTTTGGAACACTAGAATTTATTTTAAGCTTTGGTTACAATATACCCATGGGGCCTAAAATTTCAGCAGCTACTCATTAGTCAAATTCGACCATAATTTTTATTACTTTTTGACCAGGCTGGTAAAAAGAATCATATCTATTTTTCAGTTCCTCAAACTTAACCCTGTGCGTGATGTAGTTCGCAGGAACAATGGTTCCATTTTTTATTTGTGCTACTACCCATTCAAAATCTATTCTATTTGCATTCCTGCTGCTCATTAAAGTAGTTTCTCTTTTATGAAATTCTGGATGACTAAAAATAAGCTCTCCTTTTTGCAAACCAATCAATATGTATTTTCCACCGTGGGCTAGGTATTGTAATCCACCATTGATTGCTTTTTGATTGCCCGTCGCATCCACCACTACGGTAGGCATTTCATGATGGGTGATTGTATTTAATTTATCAAGTACATTTTCTTCCAATGGGTTAATGGTATGCTTAATGTTCAAATATTTTTTTGCAAAATCAAGTCGGGTGTTGTCTGTTTCCATTGCAATTACATGGGCTCCATTTATTCTTGCATATTCCATCGCTCCTAAGCCAATAGCTCCAGCGCCCATAATTAACACCTGCTCACCCTTGTTTAATTGTGCTTTTCTCATCCCATGAGCACCAATACTAAAGGGCTCAATCATCGCTAAAGCATCTAGATCTAGCTCCGGGCATGTAACAATGCTGGTTTCTGGTACTACAATGTATTCACGCATACCACCATCAATATGCACTCCAAAAACTTGCATTTTTACACAGCAATTTTCTTTACCATTTTTACACGCTATGCATTCACCACAATTAAAATAGGGTATGATACTTACTTGATCCTTATTTGAACAAGTATTGGATCCATTATTATCCATAACGATACCTGCAATTTCATGACCTAAAATTCTAGGGTAATTAAAATAAGGTTGAGTTCCTTTATAGGCATGTAAATCGGTACCACAAATACCTACTCTTTTTACTTGCACTAATACATGCCCTTTAATCAAAGTGGGCATTGCTCTTTCTTCGTAAGCAAAAATTCCTGGAGATTGACAAACAAGAGAGTTCATTATTTAAATGTAATTGGATTGCCTACTAATGATATAAATTTAAAGAATATATTTTATTTAATCACTTATTAGCGTCTAATTATTTATTATTTTTATTCAAATTGTAAGCTATGGGAAAAGTTAAATCTTTTTGGAGGAGTATTGAAAACATCCTGTTTTTAGGTTTCGCTGTATCTATTATTTACCTAACAGTTATATCGTTTATTGATGGCAGTATCAAAAGCTTTATAGGCATGGGCTATTTGAATAATATGGCCGATCCTATTCAGAAAAAAATATACTATCAATCTGTAATGGCATTGCTTTCGATGCTAACGACCTTTTTTTTATTGGTGGAAATGATTCGATTGTTTATTACCATGAATCCATTCAAGAACTTTGGTAGTAAGATGATTACTTTAAATTTAGCAATCAAAGAACAGCCCTTCTTACAAAAACTACCTACTTTATTTAATCAAATTCGACAAACCAGCTTTGTCCAAGAATTTTTTAGAAGGTATAAATCCAATTTTTTAGCGAAGGTGTTTAATGAATATGTTTCTAAATTAATTATCATTTTTGTTTATATCGAGATGATGCCTTTTTTTCAACAATTCGCTTTGTTTACAGTTGAAAAAAACTGGTATGGTTGGTTGTATGCTTATTTAATGTGGGAGCTTTCTTATTGGCTTTGGCATTATGCAGCACACCGAGTTAGGTTATTTTGGTGTTTGCATTCCCCACATCATGCGCCAGCTGAAATGAATTTAACAGTAGCCTGGGTGCATTTTTTTGCAGAAGGGTATTATACTGCGGCTATTCAAGTACCCATATTAATGATCATGGGCGTAAGGCCAGAAATGGTGGCTATTATATTGGTAATTGATGGCACTTGGGGCACATTTATACATGCCGGTGAAGATGCTTTTAAGAATGGTAAATTAGGATTCCTAGAAAAAATATTTATCACGCCTTCTCATCACAGAGTGCATCATGCAAAGAATCCTTTGTATATGGATACTAATTTTTGTGTGCTATTGCCATTTTGGGATTGGTTGTTTGGAACATTACAAAATGAAAAAGATGAAGTAAAAATTGAATACGGCATTACTAGAGAAATGGATGTAACCAACTTTATTGATTTTTATTTTGGCGAATGTATTTGTTTGTACAATGATTTAAAATCTACAAAAGGATTTAGAAATAAATTAGCATTGGCATTTATGCCACCAGGATGGACACCAGAAAGTGGAGAAAAAACTGCTATTGTAGTAAGACAAAAGTTTTTAGCAGGTCAAGAGCAATTAGGTAAAACAAGCAGAGATTATATATTAGAAAAATTAAAGTCGTAAAACTTTTCTACTATAATTGCTACTGGTAAAGCTTTACCCAATCCACAATCATGCACGTAGGCAATTCCTTAGGGTTGGTGACTTTACCTGGCCAGCTACCTTCTAATTGCTGATCAATAATTAAATAAAAAGGTTGATCAAATGGCCATTGATAAGTACCAGCGCCAGGCACTTTAGGGTAAGTGATTGTTTCTATTCCATTAATGGCATACACTAATTTATCTGGATACCAACTCACACTATATACATTGTAATCGCCTGTATTAATTTTACCTGTATTAAATTTCTTAGGAATTTCTTGTTTTAAATTGATCGTGTAATGATTATGGGTAGTTTGATAAGCAAAGGCGTCATGGTTTAGTTTTTCCATAATATCCATTTCGCCATTGTGCTGATTGGGGTAGATGTCTTTTTCAGACATCATCCAAATAGCAGGCCAGGATCCATACGCCGAATCTAATTTGGCTTTTATTTCAATACGTCCATATTGAAAGGCAAATTTATTCCAGCTATAAATACCACCAGTTAACATGGGGCGAGGGTCGCCTTTTACCGTATCATTGTTGACGATTCCACTTAAATAAATATTTTCTTTATCAAAATTGATCACTCTGTCATCTGTGGAAGTTATATATCTAAAGCAACCAGTAACCTCACGCCATTTGTCTTTTGCTGTTTTCCATTTTGGTGTAGTGAATAAATCAATCTTACTCCAATAATTGGTATCTAACACACCTTTATTAAAATTATCTTCCCAAACAAGCTGCCATTTTGTGGTATCGTTTCTGTGCGCTTCTTTTTGAATGAAAATATAGTCTTCATTTTTTTTATAGGGGTCGTAATAAAGTGCTTTGAAGCTTTTAATGATAGGTTTTTTGAATGAAGAAGTAATCGTTAATCTACAAGCAGCTACTTCTACTGTATTAAATTGTTGAATACGTTTGTGTCCAACAGAAATGCCTTCTGCTATTTTTGTCCAATTATTATTTTGTAGTACTTCAATGATATAACCGTTTATATTTTCACCTTTTGAAATATCTTCACTAATTTCTATTTCATTGATATTGGTTGGCTTTTTAAAATAAATGGTATGCGTATTTCCAATACCTTTTGTAGAGTCAACAGTAGCTTGTTTACGCTTATTTAGTTTATCTCCAAAAGCAGCAAACATTTTAGTATCAGCTGCAGGAAACTGGCCAGAAGTATCAATACCCATTCCAATAAGCATATTGGTATTATTGCCAACAGAGGTATAATATCTACTAATCAAATCATTTGCAGAAAATAGATGCTGCTCTTCATTGGCTCTCCATAGCCATCCACCATTCCATGCCTTTTTATTTCTATTGGGGAAATCTGCTTCTGCACTTACCCAATATTTTCCGTTAGGGTCCCCTTTACCATTTACAATTTCTTCCTGCCCTTTTTTATTGATCACTGAATTTATCCTACTCCAAAATGGATAAGGAGTTCTGCCATCTTCATTCTCTACCCATCTTAAAATATTATTCATACCAGGAGGGCCTTGAAACAGGCAAGCATTAGGTTGGAATTTGGTTAAGAGCGTTTTTACTTTATCAGCAATACCTGTTTTTTTATCTGACATAATTCCACCATCAAACCAAATTTCATACAAGGATCCATACTCAGACCAAAGTTCTTCTAGTTGTTTATACACTGCTTCATTGTATTTTAATCTATCTGCCATAGACATTTCTTTGTATCCTGCATCATAATAAGTATTCATATTGGTATTGTAGTAAATGCCAGGTTTAATACCATATTTCTTGCAAGATTTTATAAAAGCAGCCAATACATCTTTATGCAATGGGGTATTGCCGGTATGATAGTCATGCACTTTGGTATTCCACAAACAAAAACCAGTACCATGTTTTGCTATAAGCACGGCATACTTAGCGCCAGCAGACTTTGCAGCCAAAATCCATTGATCGGTATTAAGCTTGGATGGATTAAAAGCAGTTAAAGGGGGCAGGGTTTCTTTTTTTTCATAATTGAAAGTTTCAGGAGCGAAAATGTTAATGTCTAAGTGAATGATGACACCAATTTCATTTTGAATCCACTCTTGTTGTTTAGCGGTAGGTAACACTTCCAATTTTTGGCTATGTCCCATTAAGGTTAGCCCTAAAAGCAAAGAGGAAAAGAAAATACGTTTCATATAGTGTTCAATAATAAGTAAAAATGACTAGTATAAATATATTACATAAATTAATATGATTCTTTGTTATTAGGCTATAGCTCTACAGGTAGCATTGATCAACCAGCAGTAAGTAGATAGCTAAAAACCAGTGCAAATTTTGAATTTAATGGTTCTTTGCAATAGATTATTTAAGTATATTTAAGGTAGTATTTACCAAAGCCCCTCTGCCTTATGATGAATTACTTAAAATCAATTTTACTGAGCTCTATTTTTTTAGCTAGCCTTTCTAGTAAGGTGTTGGGTCAAAGCTCCACTAAAGCCAAACAACCCAATATAGTTTTCATTATTTCTGATGACCATGCTTTTCAAGCCATTGGAGCTTATGGTGGTAAATTAATGCCTACTCCAAACATTGATCGTATCGCCAAAGAAGGCGCTATTTTTCAAAATTCTTTTGTGACCAACTCTATTTGCGGTCCAAGTAGGGCTACCTTATTAACTGGAAAGTACAGTCATCAAAATGGGTATACTTTAAATGAAAAAAAGTTTGATGTAAATCAATTTCTTTTTTCCCGCTTGCTACAGCAAAATAATTATCAAACCGCATGGGTGGGTAAATGGCATTTGGGAAATCTACCACAAGGCTTTGATTATTTTAATATACTAAGAGGACAGGGTAATTATTACAATCCTGATTTTATAAGCAGCAATAAAGACACGATTAAACAAAATGGATATGTTACCAATATCATTACCGAAAAATCACTTGATTGGTTAAATCAAAGAGATCCAAATAAACCCTTTTGTTTGGTGATAGGGGAAAAAGCGACCCATAGAGAATGGATACCAGATTTACCCGATTTAGGAACTTATGATGCAATTGATTTTCCTATACCTGCTAATTTTTTTGATACCTATGAAGGAAGAGAGGCGGCCATGCATCAGGATATGACCGTGGAAAAAACCATGCGCATGAATGAGGATGTAAAAGTGCATATGGATTATGTTACTGGCGACTTTAAAAGACTTAATGATGAACAACGCGCCGTATTAAAAAAATATTATGATGGAGTGACCAAAGAATTTGATGAAAAGAAGTTAAGTGGAAAAGAATTGTCTAAGTGGAAATTTCAACGCTATATGAAAGATTATTTGGCTGTAGCCAAATCAATGGATAGAAATATTGGAAAAATTCTTGACTACTTGGATAAAAATAATTTAGTTGAAAATACAGTGCTGGTGTATGTATCAGATCAAGGCTTTTATTTAGGAGAACATGGTTGGTTTGATAAAAGATTCATGTATGAACAATCATTAAAGACGCCTTTCTTAATGAGGTATCCAAAATTAATTAAAGCAGGTACCAACATTACTAGGTTTGCCTCCAATATAGATTGGGCACCTACTATTTTGGATTTAGCACAGGTAAAGATACCTGCAGAAGTGCAGGGTGTATCTTTGGTACCAGTATTAAAAAACAATTTAGTGAAGCAATGGAAGGATGAGCTTTACTATCATTATTATGAATATCCTGAGCCACATCATGTGAGTCCACATTTTGGTATTCGTACTCCACAATACAAATTAATTCGCTTCTATAATGCAGCCACTACTTGGGAGTTTTATGATTTGAAAAAAGATCCAAGTGAAATGAACAATGCGATTCATGATAAAAACTATCAATCAACAATTATTAGTTTAAAAAATAAGCTTAGTATTTTGATAGATAAATATCAGGATAAGGAAGCAAAAGAAATTTTAGAAAAAGAAAAATCTTCAATAAAATAATCTCCACAAATCAATCTCTACAAAACAATTTCATAAAATAATTTTCAATAGAATATGAAGCATTTAAATAAAGTAAAATTCGTTTTTATATTTTGCATGGTCTTTATGTCGACAGTTGTATTTTCGCAAAAGAAAGAACAAACACCGAATATTGTTTTAGTGTTGATGGACGATTTAGGCTATGGAGATTTATCTTGTTATGGTGCTTTGGATATTCGAACGCCTAATATTGACCAAATTGCCTTAGACGGCATCCGATTTACCAACTATTTAACGCCACAAGCTGTTTGTAGTGCATCAAGAGCAGCCTTACTTACTGGCTGTTATGCCAATAGAGTAGGCATTGCAGGGGCATTAGGCCCAAGAAGTGAAACAGGTTTAGCGCATTCAGAAGTAACCATTGCAGAGATGATGAAACAAAAAAATTATGCTACTGCTATTATTGGAAAATGGCATTTAGGAGACAATAAAGAATTCCTTCCTTTGTCTCAAGGCTTTGATGAATACTTAGGAATTCCCTATTCAAATGATATGTGGCCAGTCGATTACGATGGAACGCCTGCTAAACCTGACAACTTTAAATCCAAACATCCCATTTTACCTTTAATTAAAGACAATGATAAAGTAGCAGAGATAAAAACACTAGAAGATCAATCCACCCTCACTGGTTTATACACGGATGCAGCCATATCTTTTATCAAGAGAAATAAAAACAAACCCTTCTTCTTATACCTTGCACACAATATGCCCCATGTGCCAATCAATGCGTCAAAAAAATTCAGAGGCACAAGTAAGCAAGGATTATTTGGAGATGTAATACAAGAAGTAGATGATGGAATTGGTCGCATCATGGAAACCCTAAAATCAAATGGTTTAGATAAAAATACCATTGTCATTTTTACAAGTGATAACGGGCCTTGGTTAAATTATGGCAATCATGCAGGTAATCCTGGCGGATTTAGAGAAGGCAAGGGCACCAGTTTTGAAGGAGGACATAGAGTTCCATTTATTGTAAGATGGAAGGGAAATATACAAGCGGGACAAATTTGTAATCAATTGGTTTCTGCTATAGATATTATGCCCACCATTGCTAGTATTTGTAAATTACAATTACCTGAAAATAAAATTGATGGAGTAAGCCTACTGCCTATTTTTAAAGGAGATATGAATGCATCGCCTCGTAAAAATTTCCTTTATTATTACAGAAAAAATTCTTTGGAAGCGGTAAGGATAGATAATTGGAAATTGGTATTTGAGCATCCATCAAGATCCTATTTAAATCAAGTTCCAGGGAAAGATGGGTATCCAGGTAATACCCCTGAAAATGTAATGATGCCCTATGCTTTGTATGATTTAAGAAGAGACCCTTCAGAAGCCTATGATGTAAAAGATCAAAATCCATTAATTGTAAGTGAATTAAATAAATTAGCCGAGGAGGCGAGAAAGGATTTAGGTGATGATATCCAAAATAGAAAAGGCGAGCATCTAAGACCTGTTGGAAAACTGACAAATAAAATTAATTAAGTTGAGGTTATTTTTTTATCATAGGGTAACTAATAAAATAGTAGTAAGTGTATTTCTAATTTATACTAGCTTATCCCTTACATCAGTTGCAGCGCAAAAGGCTATAAAAATAGATACGCTTCCATCTTGTTGCATGAAAATCCCTTCTCGATTTTCTATTAGTACCCATGACAGCATTCGTTTTCATCTTACTGCAGAAAAGTCAACCAAAGGAATGGTATTGATACCAGGTGGAACCTATAATATGGGAGGCGATAACGAACAAGCCGATAGAGATGAATTCCCAAAACATAAAGTAAGCGTTGATTCATTTTATATGGATATAACAGAAGTAACCAATGCGCAATTCAAAAAATTTGTTGAGGCAACTGGTTATTTAACCACAGCCGAAAGAAAACCTGATTGGGAAGAATTAAAAAAATCGGTACCTCCGGGCACGCCTAAACCACCAGATGAGTTATTGATTGCTGCTTCCTTGGTATTTAAACAAGCCAAAGGTCCAGTAGATTTAAATAATTATAGTCAATGGTGGGAATGGATGGCGGGGGCAGATTGGCAACATCCAGATGGGCCGAATTCAAACATCATAGGAAAAGAAAACTTTCCAGTGGTACAAGTAAGTTGGGATGATGCGAATGCTTATTGCAAATGGGCCGGAAAAAGATTGCCAACCGAAGCAGAATGGGAATATGCCTCCAGAGGTGGAAAAATTGATCAAGTATATCCATGGGGGAATGAACCTATTAATGAAGGAAAGCCAAAAGCAAATACTTGGGAAGGGAAGTTTCCTTACCTGAATGAGAAAAAAGATGGCTATGAACTACTTGCCCCTGTAAAAACATATTTACCCAATGCCTATGGCTTGTATGATATGGCGGGCAATGTATGGGAGTGGTGCAGCGATTGGTATCAACATGATTACTATGTTTCTTTAAAAGATACAGCATCAAAAAATCCGCAGGGCCCCGCTACAAGTTATGATCCTGATGAACCTTACACCCAAAAAAGAGTGTTACGTGGCGGAAGTTTTTTGTGCAATGATGCTTATTGCTCGGGCTATAGAGTATCAAGAAGAATGAAAAGTAGTCCAGATACAAGTTTGGAGCATACTGGATTTAGGTGCGTGCAAGAAATTTCGAAATAATTATTTAAATTTATTCCTATGAAAATATTTAATGGAGTTTTTGTTTTGGTGTTTATTTTATTTGCTGCAGTGCAGTACAATGATCCTGACCCCTATTTATGGATTCCCATTTATTTGTATCCTGCAGTGTTGTGTTATTTGGAAGTAAAACAAAAGTCAATCAACAAGAAAGCCTATTGGCTAGGGTTTTTGATATTTGGTGCTTATGCCATCTACAAATTATTTGACACCAATGGAATAATAGACTGGATAAAGTATCACAATGCCTCAAACATTGCCAAAACCATGAAGGCAGAGCAACCTTGGGTGGAAGAATCCAGAGAATTTTTTGGATTAATAATTATTCTAGCAGTGATGGCTATTAATTATTTTAAACCCTCCAAACAAAAAAATTAGCTAGTAGTAGTCCAATAGATAATTTTAGTGGTTTTCATGTTTTATAAAATTTAAATAAAGTTAAAAAAGTTATTTAGCCCCATCAATTTTACTTTGCTTTATTTTTTCAGTACCCAAGCTGTTCTTTTTAAATACTGCATTTTCAATTTTTAATACTACGGTATTAGGCCATAAATTATTGGTATAAAATCTTTGCCCATTTACTGCACTCACCACTAAACCAATTTTAGTGGGAGAGACATAAGTAGCCGCATCAAAGCCTTGCTTGTACTCTACTAGCTTAGCATCAAATCCAAGCACTGACACTTTAGTATTTTCATTGCCATCAACATGCGCTAATACATAATTTTTACGCTCACCATATTTCCAATCATTTTCACTGCTTCGGGTAATGTAAGCATAAATATATTTTTCATCATTAGATTGAGTGTACCAAATATTGTCCTCTCTAATTACTGGCACTGGTTTAATCTTATAAATAGATTCACTATTTGCAAAATTCCAAAGGGCTACTTCTTGTAAGATAGATTCTTGTTCAATTTGTATCTCGCCATTAGGCTTTGGACCCACATTCAATAAAAAATTTCCACCCTTGGCTCTAATTTCAATTAATTTATTAATTACCTCGGTACCCGTTTTGTGTGGATCATTGGTTGGCTTATATCCCCAATCAGTTCCCATGGTATAACATGCTTCCCAAGGTCTTGGCGAGGCGGTGTTGGGGGTACTTTGCTCAGGCGTGTTCATGATATCTCTGGTAATGACCAAGTCAGGTTGAATTGACCATGCATATTCACGAATGCCATCACCTGGTCCATCTATAAATAGGATATCAATTTTTCCATAGTTGGTAAAAAGCTCCTTGATTTGTTGTTTGTCATAAGCCATTAAATCGGGATTATTTACAGGAAACTGCATAGGATCTTGTAAGCGACCTAAAGGAATATGGTGTTCATAGAAGTAATGAAAATCTTCGGGAGAATAGTAAAGCCCAATAGCAATACCTTCCTTACGGTAAGCCTCAATGATCTCTTTTAAAATATCTCTTTTAAAGGGGGTATTCATTACATTAAAACTGGTGGTTTTAGTATCCCACATACAAAAGCCAGCATGGTGTTTAGTAGTAAACACAACATATTTCATTCCAGCGAGCTTGGCCATTTTTGCCCAATGGGTTGGATCAAATTTTTCAGGATTAAAATATTGAGGCAGCTCATTAAAATATTTTTCGGTATAAGTGGGGGTAGATCCAGCCAGCGTATGACTAATAACACCGCCTAAAGTAACATCTACATTCCAATGAATAAACATACCAAATCCTAAGTCTTGATACCAATTTACACGATCAGGATTGTTGGTGGTTTGTACTTTTTGTGCAGAAGCGCTAAAAAAGGTAAGTAGCACAAAGGCTATACCTAGTAATGTTTTCTTTTTCATCATTAAATATAATTAAATTAGAGCTTATATGAAATAATTTTAAGCTGGTATTTTGGGGTTAAATTGTGAATTTAATAAGACTACAATCTACTATTAATGCAACTATTAGCAAGGTTGGGGCGTATTGGACAAAATAGGAGTAATAAAATGTTAAACCAGCATTCTATTAAGTAATGTCTTCGTATATTTGACCTGGTTATGAAAAAATTTATTTTCTTCTTTTGCTTCGCTATTGGTATTATTAACCCCCATAGTACTTATTCAAAGGGGATAATAAATACGCATGATTTTAAAATAAGTCAAAAGCAAAGCATTCCCATTCAAAACTTAATCGAAGCCGACATATCTTTCAATGACAATTATTTTGCATCAGAGGCTGATGATGATATCAACGATTCTGAACGCAAATTGCTTGCTCTTCAAAAAACGAGTTCAAAAAATATTTCATTTATAGTAGACTATTATAGTGCTACTCTTTTAAGTAAGATATGGTACAATAAGTATCTTTTCTATTTACACAGTCCGCTATTTATTTTTATTAGCGCTTTTAGACTTTAATTACTCCTTTTGTTAATAGCTATATTTTAACAGCATTAACTACTTCTCGTTTTTTAATTGATTAAATTAAAATTTAGTATTTACTATTTTTTATTACACAATTAGATAAAATCCATTTTCAAAATATAAAATGATATGAATAAAACAATCCTGTTCGCTGCCCTTTTAAGTACTGTACTATTTACAGCCTGTAGTTCCAAGAAACAAGAAAAATTAGAGGAGGGAAAGTATACTGTTACTAATCCTTTAATGATGGACACTTCTTTTACCAAAGACTATGTGGCTGAAATACAATCGCTTCAAAATATTGAAATACGCGCCAAAGTAAAAGGTTTTATTGAAAGTATAAATGTAGATGAAGGGCAGCATGTAAGTGCAGGTCAAGTTTTATTTACTATTAGACCAAGAGAGTATGAGGCAGAGCTTATTAAAGCTAAGGCAAATGTTAAAAAAGCCGAGTTAGAATTGCAGAATGTAAAAAAGTTGGCTGAGAAAAATATAGTTTCTCCTAATGAACTTTCTTTGGCAGTTGCTAAGTTAGACGAAGCCAAAGCCGATGAAAACCTTGCTGAATTGTATGTAAGCTATACAAAAATTAGAGCGCCTTTTGAAGGCACTATTGATAGATTAAAATTTAAAATGGGGAGTTTAATTGATGAAGGTACTTTACTTACCACTTTGTCTAATAATAAATCGGTATATGCTTATTTTAATGTTTCAGAAGCAGAGTACCTCGATTATAAATCAAGATCAAAAAACGGACATAAAAATAATGCCACATTATTTTTAGCGAATAATATGCCTCATAAATATAAAGGGCAAGTTGAAACCATTGAAGCAGAGTTTGATAAAAATACCGGTAGTATTGCTTTTAGAGCAAAATTCCCAAACCCTGAATTGCTATTAAAACATGGTGAAACAGGTAAAGTTCAATTAACCGTTGAACTTAAAAATAGTTTAGTCATTCCTCAAAAAGCCACCTACGAAATACAAGATAGATTTTATGTATTTGTGGTAGATGCTAATAATATAGTTAAATCAAGAGCTATAACTATTAAACAGAAATTTTCTAATTTATATGTGATTGAATCTGGATTATCTGTAAATGATAAAATTCTTTTAGAAGGTATTCAAATAGTAAAAGACGATGATAAAATAAAAACGGAATTTATTGCAGCTGAAAAAGTAATAGCACAAATCAATAAATAAGCGTTTTACCTACAAACAAAAAAATATATGTTTAATAAGTTTATAAAGAGGCCAGTATTATCCATTGTTATCTCTGTTATCATAACACTATTGGGAGCAATAGCCATTATTCAATTGCCTGTAACGCAGTTTCCAGCTATATCTCCGCCTAAAGTAAATATTACTGCTGAATACCCTGGAGCCAATGCTGAGTTAATGATTAAGGCAGTGGTTATTCCTTTAGAGAGAGCCATTAATGGAGTGCCAGGTATGAAATATATTGCCTCTGATGCGGGTAATGACGGTGTAACTTCTATACAGGTTATATTTGAATTAGGTACCGACCCGAATATTGCTGCTGTGAATGTGCAAAACAGAGTAGCCGCTGTAATTAATAAGTTACCACCATTAGTAGTTAGAGAAGGGGTGAAAATTACCAGGGAAGAGTCTAGTATGCTTATGTATATTAACCTATATAGTAAGGACACAAGCTTAGATGTAAACTTTTTATATAACTATGCCGATATTAATGTTTTATCGGAACTTAAAAGAATAGATGGAGTCGGTTTTGCAGATATTTTAGGTAACAGAGAATATGCTATGAGAATTTGGTTGAAGCCCGATAGAATGCTTGCCTATAAAGTATCTGCAGATGAAGTTTTAAAAGCATTGGACGAACAAAATTTAGAAGCAGCACCTGGTAAAACAGGAGAGAGCTCTGGTAAAAAAGCACAAAGCTTTGAATATGTATTAAAATATCCAGGTAGGTTTAGTACCAAGGAAGGCTATGAAAATATTATTCTTAGATCAAGCCCCGATGGACAAGCAATACGTATAAAGGATATAGCGAATGTAGAATTTGGAAGTACTTATTATGACTTATATTCCAAACTAAATGGAAGACCAGCTGCTTCTATAATGATTAAGCAATCTTATGGATCAAATGCTAGTAAAGTTATTGAGAATATTAAAAAAAGGATGTCAGAAATTAAGGGAAGTTCTTTCCCTAAAGGAATGGAATACGAAATTAGTTATGACGTTTCTAATTTCTTAGATGCCTCCATTGAAAAAGTTATTCATACTTTAATTGAAGCTTTTTTACTAGTAAGTTTAGTCGTATTTATATTTTTGGGCGATTGGAGATCGACGCTTATTCCAGCCATTGCAGTTCCGGTGTCTTTAATTGGAACTTTCTTCTTTATGCAATTCTTTGGTATCACGCTTAACTTAATTACATTATTTGCCTTGGTACTAGCTATTGGAATTGTGGTAGACAATGCCATTGTGGTGGTAGAAGCAGTGCACGCTAAAATGGAAGAAAATAATTTAGATCCCACTTCTGCCACAGAACTCGCTATGTCTGAAATTAGTGGAGCCATTATTGCCATTACACTGGTTATGGCTGCTGTATTTATACCTGTTGCCTTTATGCCAGGGCCAGTAGGTATATTCTATAGACAGTTTTCTGTAACTATGGCAACTTCCATTATTTTATCGGGGGTGATTGCATTAACATTAACACCCGCATTATGTGCAACTGTACTAAAAAATACACATGGTATTCATAAAACAAAAAATTGGTTAAATAATTTCTTAGAAAAATTTAATAATGGTTTTGCCAATGTATTAAGAAAGTATAAAAAATTACTTATTCTTATTGTGAATAGAAGAGTAGTTACTATTCTAACACTAGTAGCTTTTTGTTTTGCTACTTGGGGCTTAAGTTCAAAAATTCCATCTGGGTTTATTCCTAATGAAGACCAAGGTGTATTTTATGCTATTATACTTACGCCTGCAGGATCAACACTTGAGAGAACCAATGAAGTTTTAGGACAAATTCAAAAAGTAGCGAATAGCATGGAAGACATAGCATCTGTTTCTACCATTGCAGGTTATGAAATTTTAACAGAAGGTACAGAAGCTTGTTCTGGTACTTGTTTAATTAATTTAAAAAGCTGGGGCAATAGAAAACACTCTGTGGAAGAAGTGATGAAGGAATTAGAAGAAAAGACAAAGGATATTAAAGGGGCCAAAATAGAGTTATTCCCTCCGCCTGCAGTGCCTGGTTATGGAGCTGCTGGAGGATTTGAGTTGCGTTTATTAGATAAAACAGGAAGTGGTGATTATAAAAAAATGGAAGAAGTGAGCCAAGCATTCACTAAGGAATTAAATAAGCGCCCTGAATTAGAATCTGTATTTACTTTTTACAATGCAAGTTTTCCTCAATACATTTTAAAAGTAGATAATGAGAAGGCGCAACAAAAAGGTATTACCATTGATAATGCAATGAATAATTTATCTACTTTAATTGGAAGTAACTATGCAAGTAGTTTTATCAAATTTGATCGTCAGTATAAAGTAATGGTTCAAGCCTTACCAGAATACAGGGCCTTGCCTCAAGATATTTTAAAATTGTATGTGAAAAATGATCGTGATGAAATGGTACCTTATTCAGCCTTTATGACGGTCAATAAAGTATATGGTTTAGAAGAAATTACAAGACATAATATGTATAATTCTTCCGAGGTAAGTGGAGGTGCGGCCCCAGGTTATAGTAGTGGAGCTGCTATTGCTGCTATTACAGAAGTTGCCAAGAATAAATTACCGAGAGGTTTTGGAATTGATTGGGCAGGTATTTCTATAGATGAAGTTAGACAAGGTAATCAAGCTATTTATATATTTTTAATTTGCTTGATATTTGTATACTTACTTTTAGCAGCTCAATATGAAAGTTTCATATTGCCTTTCCCTATTATTTTGTCTTTACCTACAGGTATATTTGGCGCCTTTTTCTTTTTAAATGTATTAGGTTTAGAAAATAATATTTACGCACAAGTAGCCATGGTAATGCTTATTGGTTTATTAGGGAAAAACGCAGTATTAATTGTAGAGTTTGCTGTACAAAAACATAGAGACGGCATGACTGTATTTCAAGCAGCTATTGCAGGTGCTTCTATAAGATTAAGACCAATTTTAATGACTTCTTTTGCCTTTATTGCTGGATTAATTCCACTCGTATTTGCAACGGGTCCGGGTTCAATAGGCAATAGAACCATTGGAGCCGCAGCAGCAGGGGGTATGTTATTTGGAACTTTATTTGGTGTAATCATTATACCAGGACTGTATTACATTTTTGCACGCATATCAGAAAGACATTTATTGATTGAAGACGAAGAAGAAAATCCATTAACTGAAGAAATTGATTAAGATGAAAATATTTAAAAGCCATTATAGCATTGTAATTTTATTAGTAAGCTTATTGTATATAGGTTGTGAAGCGCCTATTGTAATGGAGGCAACTGATACGAGTAAACTGCCTGTAAATTATGCTAGCATAAAAGACAGTACGAATGCCGCTGACATGAATTGGAGAGCATTTTTTACTGATACATATTTAGTAGCGCTTATTGATACTGCTGTAAAAAATAACTATGATGTTTTAACCACACTCCAAGAAATTGAAGTGGCTAATAATAAAGTGAAACAAAAAAATGGTTTGTTGTTACCCAACTTTGCACTAGGAACTAATTTAGGAGTGAGTAAAGTTGGCCGATATACTTCTAATGGAGCAGGAGATGCGAGTGCAGATATAACACCTGGCCAATTGGTACCTGAAAATTTACCCAATATTGCATTAGGTTTTGAGACAAGTTGGGAGGCCGATATTTGGGCCAAATTACGCAATGCAAAAAAGGCAAGCTTTACTAGGTATTTAGAAACCGTAGAAGGAAAAAACTTAGTAACTACTAGTTTAATTGCAGAGGTAGCAAGTTCATATTATGAACTATTATCACTAGACAATCAGTTAAGTATTATAGAAGAAACCATTACCATTCAGAAAAATGCATTAGAGATTGTAAAAATTCAAAAAGAAGCAGCTGTAGTAACAGAACTAGCAGTGAAGCAATTTGAAGCACAGTTATTTAATTCGCAAGCATTGGCCTTTGGTGTTCAACAAAAAATTGCAGAGACAGAGAATAAGATTAATTTCTTGCTAGCTAGGTATCCGCAAAAAATTGAAAGAGATAAGTTGGCTTTTACAACACTTATACCAAAATTCATGCAAGTAGGCATTCCTTCAGACTTATTAAAAAACAGACCCGATATCAAACAAGCTGAATTAGAACTTTTTGCTACCAAGTGTGATGTACAAGTGGCTAAAGCCGAATTTTATCCATCGCTAAATATTACCGGCGGCATGGGTTTTCAAGCTTTTAAAGCATCTTATTTATTTACTACACCACAATCATTGATGTATTCATTAGCGGGCGATTTGGTGATGCCTATCATTAATAGAGCAGGCATTAAGGCGGAATTTAATAATGCCAATGCCTATCAAGTAGAAGCATTGTATAATTATCAAAAAGCTATATTAAATGGATATGTCGAAGTAGTTAATGAATTCTCCAATATTAAAAATTTAGAAAAAACATATCAATTAAAAGCACAGGAAGTAGGAGCTTTGAATAGTTCTGTGGAATTGTCTAATGAATTATTTAAGTCTGCCAGGGCCAATTATTTAGAAGTATTAATGGCACAAAAAGAGGCTTTATCGGCAAAGCTAGAATTGGTAGAGTCTAAAAAAAATCAATTAATGGCCAATGCCAATATGTATAAGGTATTAGGTGGAGGCTGGAAATAAAATTTTCATAAATACGAACGTCATTAAAATAGAATTAAGAATAGATTAAATAAAATATTAATATTCAAGGACCTTTTCACTTTTTTTAAAAAAAAGCCTCATTTTTCTATTTAAGAACTATTTCAAACTTATATTTAAGTAGTAATATTTATTCTATTTAGATGCTCAAATGGGTAAAATATCTTTTATTAATAACGCTATTTTTTACCAAATCATTTATCGTTTTTGGCCAAGATTTTTCTAATCGTGGTACTGATTTTTGGGTAGTCTATAGTGGGCATATTGATGCATTGACTTCAAGAATGGCATTGTATATAACTTCTAATGTTAATACAAGTGGTACAGTTTCAGTGAATGGTATATCCACCGACTTTACTGTAGTAGCTAATCAAGTTACTGTAGTTCAATTAACATCTTCATCAATTCCGAGTAATGCAGATGCTTATTTAACAAGTACCAATTTAAACCAATTAGAGGTTATTGGTATTAACAAGGGTATTCATGTTAAGAGTCAAAACCCTGTAGTGGTTTATTCTCATATATTAAATTCGGCTCGTTCTGGATCAACCTTGGTATTGCCTACTAAAGTATTAGGTCGTGAATATGTTGTTGCCACTTATAAATCAACTGGAAATATAGTTCCTACTACAGGTAATACTGCTGAACAACAGAAGAATACAGAATTTGAAATTATTGCTACTGAAGATGGTACTAATGTGGAAATAACACCTACCAATTCTGATTATCAGAATCATCATCTAGCAAATGTTACTTTTGATACCATATTAAATAAAGGAGATGTATATCAATATCAAAGTTTTGAAGATTTAACAGGCACCAAAATAAGGTCTGTGGCTACTTCTACTTTGACTTGTAAAAAAATTGCAGTGTATGCTGGCTCCACTTGGACGGCCATGGGTTGTAGTGGAGCTGGCAGTGGCGATAACTTATACCAACAATTATTTCCAACTAGTTCCTGGGGTAAACATTATTATACTTCACCAGCCATCAATAGGAAATATGATTTATTTAGAATTTTAGTACAAGATCCTACAGCTATTGTATATGTAAATGGAATCGCTTTAAGTACATCTACCTTAATCAATAATTCTTTTTATGAAATAAGTACCAATGGGGATAATACTTATAGAGATATATATTCTGATAAGCCCATTAGCGTTTTACAATATTTTATTACCATGGCATGCGATGGCTCTAATGCAGGAGATCCTGAAATGATTGCTTTAAATCCCATTGAGCAAACATTAAATGATATTACTGTGATGTCGGCTCGAAAAGATTTAACCCCCCCTAATACAAATATTACTGGACATTATTTAAATATAATTTATAAATCATCTGCATTTAGTTCCTTAAAGATTGATGGTGCAGCGCCAAAAGCAATTCCAAAGTTAATGGGTGCTACTGGTTATTCTTATATACAGGAAGATGTTACAAATTCAACAAATACTACACCATCGCATAGAATTATTTGTGATTCAGGTTTTATATGTATTGCTTATGGCTTTGGTAACGTAGAATCTTATGGATATAACGCAGGCGCCAACGTTAGAGATTTAAATCAACAGTTGACTGTAGAAAATAAGTATGCAACCGTTCAACTTCCTATTACTTGTAAGGGTACCGTTTTTACCCCGTCTATTACTTTGCCTTATATACCCTTATCCTTAAAATGGGTTGTTCCTAAATATGATACTATTATTGACAATGCCCCTGTTGCTGATTCTTCTTATATCGCTGTTACAGGTAAATTAATTTATAAATTTACTTTAAAATCGAAGCTCAAATACGATTCGGTGGGTACTTATAATATTGAGCTTATTGTAAATAATCCCACAGCAGATGGATGTAGTGGGGAACAGCAATTAAATTTTGACTTGTTGGTGACGGGTGCGCCTAAGGTGGATAATAAAATTATTACAACAAATTGTATCTCAGATACCATTACTTTAAATGATAATACTTTATTAGCTTCTGGGGAAAGAGCCTTAAGTTCATTTATATGGAATATTGAAGGTGGCGTTAAAGGAAATACAAAATCTTTTAAGTTTTTACCCAATAGGGCCGGAAAATTTACAATCAATTATTTTGTTATAAATGATGTAGGTTGTATAAGTGATACTATTACTAAAGATATTTTAATTGATAGTTTACCTAAAGTTAATTTTACTACCTCTCTATTAAAGTGTCAAAATAAAGACATTCAATTTACCGATGCATCATCCGCTCAAGGCAATTCAGTATTAAAATCTTTAATTTGGGATTTTGGAGATGCTTCAAAAGTAGACACCATAGATATTTCTAATAAAACAGTTACGCATAAATTTGATTCATTAAAAAATTATACAGTAGCATTATCGGTAATAACCCAAAACGGTTGTGTTGCCAAACAAAGTCAAATAATAAAAAATAATCCAATTCCAGTAGTCGGATTTATTTTACCAGAAATATGTTTAGCAGATTCAACTGCCCAATTTAAAGACACTACCAAAATTGCAGATTTATCTAATAATTTCAAGTACAAATGGGACTTTGGAGATGCGGACAATGCCCTCAATACTAATTCATCTATTTTACAAAATCCAAAACACAGATATACTAAGGTAGGTGATTACACTCTTTCATTAGAGGTTACAAGTATTGCAGGTTGTGTTGCTAGCAGTAGTATGCAATTTACAGTGAATGGATCCTACCCAAATGCTATTTTTCAAATTGTAAATGATACTGCTTTGTGTTCTAACAAAGAAGTAGAGTTAATCAATAAATCAACTGTGGATGTTGGAGCTGTTGGAAGATTGATTATTTTTTGGGATAATGATAGAAATTTATTAGATACTACAGTAGATGAAAATCCAAGTTTTAATAAATCTTATAAGCATTTATATAAAAACTTTTCATTTCCAACAAAAATGAATTTCAAAATAAAAATGTTTGCCTATACTGGAGGTGTTTGTGTAAAAGATACAAGTACAAATATTACCATAATACCTCCACCCACTGGTATGACTACTTTTTCAAATAAAGAGTATGTATGTTTATTTGATACGCTTTCCTTTATTTCTACTCTACAAGGGGGAGTTCAACCCTATACTTTTAAATGGAGAACAGATAACGCTGCTGCAGTATTTAATGATAATGTTTTAAATGGGGTAACTCCTGGAAAAGTTAGTATTTCAATGACAGCCACAGACAAAAAACAATGCAACTATGATTATAATAATATAAAACCAATCGAAATTAAATCCATTCCAACTGCTATTTTAAAAGCAAAAGATACAGTTGTTTGTAATCAGGATCCTATCACTTTACAATCAGCGGGTAATTTTTTATTTTCCTGGCTTTTAAATGGAAGAATTTTATACAGTAGTACAGTTGATACTTTTTCTACTGCTTTACCTGGCTTTTATAAATTAAAAGTGAATGATGGGAAATGTAATTCACTTTTATCAGATTCCATTTTTATAAAGCAATTAGTAGTTCCAAACTATACTTTAAAGTACAACCCTACTATTTGTATTAATACGCCATTAGCCATAAATACGAATGCGCAGGATGCAAAGAATATTTATTTTAAATGGGATTTTGGTGATATGCAAACCTATGATAAGGCACAGCCAATGAAACATTTATATCAAATGGCTGGTAATTATATTATAAAACTTACTGTAACTAATGACTATTGTCCAAAATATGAACAATTTTTAAAGGGAGATTCTATTAAAGTAGTGTTGCCTGTTTCGCCTTCCAATTTTACTTTATTTGTTTTATCAGAAATAGACACTTTGTTTAAACCATTTAAATATGACTCAGGGTATAATATATTTCAATGGTATCCAAGCACTTTTTTAAGTAATTCTACTATACCAAATCCTATATTTAATGGCAATAGATCAATCAACTATATTTTAACTAGAACCGATTCAACCACCGCTTGCAAGGTAGATGATTTATATAAAATTGATGTTTCAAATGACGTCGTTGTAGGTATTCCAAAAGCATTTTCTCCTAATGGAGATAATTTAAATGATATTTTAAGAATACAATATGGTGCAGGTTTAAAAACATTTAATTTTTTAAAGATTTTTAATAGGTGGGGTAATCTTGTTTTTATGTCAACCAATGTCAATCAAGGATGGGATGGGACCTATAATGGGGTCCCCCAAGAAATGGATGCCTATACTTATTTTATGAGTTATATAACTTTTAAAAATGAGCCTGTTTCTAAAACCGGGTCATTTATATTATTAAGATAAATGAAAATTAAACTTATTTTATTATCATTTATCTTTTTACTAACTATAATGATGGTGGGTAAAACGCAAACCCCTTACAATTCTCAAGGATTTATGTCGTCTCAATATTTTAATCCAGCTGCTGTTGGTTTTGGAATTAATAACAGGTTTCAAAGTTTCTTTAGAACTCAATTTATTGGGGTGGGGCAACCATTTTATTCAGCAGGAGCTGGGCTAGATTTTGGCTTTTTAAAAATCGATAGATCATTATACAATTCATTAGGTTATGGAATTCAATGTGTATCTGATAGAGTGTTAAATGGGGTATTACAAACTAACACTTTTACTAATAGTTTAGCTTACCGTGTTTTTTTTAATGAAAAACAAACATCTTATTTTTCATTAGGTGTTGGCTTTTCAATTATAACAAGAACCATAGATGCTTCTCAATTAACCTTTGCAGATCAATATTATTCAGGCAGATTATTTAATCCTTCTAGTTTAGAAGCCATAAAACAATATCCCACAAAATATACAACCAATACTGGATTTATTTATGGCTATCAATCAGATCTATGTTATTTACAATTAGGTGCCAGTGTCTATAATATCAATCGAACCACAAATGTTATAATACAAAACGAACCAAATCAAACACATCAATATAGTTCTTTGTTAAATTTTGAATATCAGCTTGAAAATCAAAATTCAATTTTACTTCATGCAGATTATCAAAACAGATTAGAGAAAGAATTTGTGTATGTAGGAGCTGCTATTGGGCTGCCTATGCACAATGAAGAAAATAAACTATATGTAGGTTGTTTTTATAGAGATAAAGACGCAATAGTACCTTATTTAGGTTTAATTCACAACAAATATAAAATAGGCTTTAGCTATGACATCTATAATAACAATTTTACTTCCTCTAATTTAAGGCCACAAACCATAGAATTTTCTTTAACAACTTCATTGAGCAGACGATATTCTGATAACCTAAGAAGTTTGTTTGATTAGGGAATTAAAAAATACGTATGATCTCAGGTCCCGGATTGTAAATCATCCCCAAAAAGTTTACTAAAAAAGGCATAAATTAGTAGCGCGTTTCTATCTTTAAAAAATAAAAACATAAAAAATGAAAAAGGCATTTATTTTATTGGTAAGTATACTTTATTTATGCTCTTGCAAAAATCAAGATATTAAAGGTCGTTTAGGAAAATCATCGGTAGAGTATAAAAATGGTTGGTTTAATATACACTTAGAAGGTTCGCCTTCTGATATTGGTTTTCAAAATGGTTATTTATTATCAAATCAAATTGATACTGCAATTAAAGCCACTGGCTTTTTTTTA
>Ga0114964_10000494_pt1 | contig 30331 bp, 36 predicted proteins | sample C_131016_MF_Meta_FD_92638 | JGI IMG/M metagenome (GOLD analysis project Ga0114964, IMG submission 92638) | Freshwater microbial communities from Lake Croche, Canada to study carbon cycling - C_131016_MF_MetaG | ecosystem: Environmental > Aquatic > Freshwater > Lake | place: Lake Croche, Canada...
AAATACATTGGTTAACAGTATTAAAAAATACTCCGTATGTTCCAGAATTAGTAGATGTAATAGAGTCTAAACAACAGATCATACAAAAATATTATGAACCATCATTGTTATTAACTGGCAAAAGACCAAGTGTCATGGATATTATAGAAATGTATAAATGCTTTGGTAAATTTGATATGAACAAATGCAATGGATCATTATCAAATTTATCATACAATGGATCGCAATTAATTGCATTTGATTACAAACATGCACAATATCGACCGTTAGGTCAAGAAAAAGAATTTAAAAGTTATAATATATGGCTTTCTAAAATAGATCCTTCATTAACAACCATTTTAACTGAGATGTATCATGACAATAAAACTGAAATATAAATTACCAAATTATATCAAACTACACCTTATGTATTTTATTGAAAAGCTAGATAAGAATCTTGAAAAAGTTATTGATCATTTTCAAGGTGTCATGGAAGCTAATAAGTATCTATGCGCCAATAATCACAAATTAGTAGCAAGTGTGTATGATCATTTTGAACAGATCAATCTTACAGTATTCAATGGTGATATAAGTAATGATGCTCCTATTACTTTAGAAGCGTGTGAATCAGTATACGAAGCTAATTCTGCTCGTGCTAGGCTACGTAGAGATAATGTAGCGCCTGAATTAGATGAGCGTAATTACAACCTGCCTACTGAACTATATACCGGTTCTTATTTTGAAGAAGTTGTGAATTCTTTTAAATCTCCGGCTATTAGAGTTAGATTAACTAAGCTGAAACCAGGAAAAGAATTAAATCCTCATATAGATTATGATCCTTCATATGCAGTAAGAATCATTATACCAATTAGAACCAATCCAGGAGTTATTAATAAGTTCTGGCGTAAAGCAGAATATGAAGAACTCAAACTTGATTCAGGGTGTCCATATTTTTTGAATACAGGTGTGTTACATAGTGTTCAAAATAGTGGAACAGAAGATCGTATTGCATTAATGTTTAGTCTAGATGGAACAGAAGATATCAATCCGTACATACAATAAATCTGATAGACAACTAATAGAAGATTTTAGAATACAAACCTTTAACGAAGGTAATGATTCGTTGCAATCTAAAATTTACAATCCAGATAATATTGTTGGGCAAACTTTTATGTTATTCATCAATGATGAACTAGCATCAATATCTGTAATTGAATCATCAATCAAGTATACCGAAGAAAACAATGTTGCAAGAATATGTAGATACCATATACTAAAAAAACATAGGCATTGCAACGCAGGATTTAGAATGTTGCCATTACAGGTAGAGTGGGCGTTTGAAAATAATTATAAGTTAATCTATTGGACTCATGATATTACTAATCGTGCATTAAATGCCATGTATCAACATAAGAGAATAATGCCTAACAAGCAAGAATTTTTTAATGATCCATTGTATAAAAGTTTTGAATTTCAGCCAAGGTTGAGATTCATTACAGGAAAAACTACTCAATACGTATATTCTAAAAAACTTGATACAACATTTAATTGGAATCCTAAGGGCAATATGGTTGAGCATCATGAGAATTAATATACTGTTTGATCATAATATTGATGCACTAAACGTACCAATACCTCTTTTTTCATATTCTCTAGATAAACAAAGTCTATTAGTGCCATCGCCTCTTTTATAATGATTGTATTTGCTATCAGTGGAAGTTGCTAAAAAAACACAATCACTAGGAATTAAATTATTTTCTTCGCATATCTCTAATTGTGTTGCACGAAATTTATTGTATATATAATCAACTGGAAAATTATCTATAATTGTACGTGCAACATGCATACTTAAATAATTATAATAATTATACCCCAACCACACTTCAAATGCAGGAATAGGTTCTTTGCTGAATAGAAATCCTGTTCGAAATAAATTAACACTAAACCCTTTACTGAAACTAAATGCTACTGCACTAATACTGGAAGATAATTCTATTCGATGTTTCATCGTACTGCCAACAAATGCACAGTCTAATAATGTGGGTAATTTTATGTCTACGTAGCGTTGATGAAAACATCCTGTTGCACTAAATGGATTACTGACGTATGCCGTATTAACAGGACGATTATCGTTGACCCACGGTCTCTGTATTTGTAGCCATCCATATTCTCCAGGTAGTTGCTGAACATTTCCTGGATTACTTAACAACCACTGTTCGATTGCACCGGTGACTCCGTTAATAGGATATGCATGGGTAAATTCGCCCAGGTCAACAATATCTTTTACCCATTCTCTAAAATTAGTAACAGTGTCCTGTCGAAATTTGTCTAAACGATCTTTATCTGCTGTATGTACATAAAAATTAGAAACGTTATCGTTTTCTAATATTGCTTTTACTTCGGGCAGTAATAATGAATATACCGCTTTTTCTTTTCCTAATGTTATCATATTATATCCATTATTAAATGTACACGCGGCTCTGTCTGAAACGACATAAACCCGTGCCTTGTTTTACTTGCTTCAAATAGATAGCATTTTGCATATTCCATTCTGTAACAACCATCTGATGTATAAAAATAATCTAAACTATCTTTATTTAAATTAATATGTATTCTTGATTTTACGCCAGCATCTGTATGAAATTTCATACTGTAACCAAACTCTTGTACAGATGCCGTAGTGGATTCTTTTTGAAAATCTACAGGAATACTATCTAGTATACGAGTTAACTTGTCATAGAAAATATTATTAAAAGAAGATTTTGGATTAATTATATATAGATTTTGATGCAGATTATCCGATATATTCATTTTAATAGTATCAATTTGTACTGTGTCATCTGGTATTGAATTAAATTCTACCCACGATGTTACATCACGATCAGTATGTGTTGATTTAAATAACGGAACATAATACCCTAATGATGGCTTATGTAATGTATTACCAGTATTATATTTAGATAAAAAATTATTTCTATTAGAATTGTGGAATTCTAAAATTGTTGTCTTTATATAATTTAAATCATCTATATTAAAATGTACGTCCAAATGTGTTATATATGTATTCATAAAATTCTGCTGGATCTTCGTTAATGTAATCTGTAATAATCGGCGGTGTATAATCGCAAACAAGACCTCGTAGGTATTCTGCTACTGATGCATCAAATGTAGATTGAATATGAATTCCAACTTTGTCACTATTAACAAAAGCCGATTTTAATAATATTTTTTCACTAGACAATAGTTTATCTAGCGAGTCTTTAAATGTATTAACTATCGGAATTAATTCTTCAAATTGTTTTATATTATCCTTAAATGATATAGTATCTTTATCTCGGATAATTATTCCCCATTCATTTGTTATACACGACCGTGCTAACTTTGCAACAAACATAGGTAAATCGGTAGTGTAAGACACTATTATATTACCCGGATACTGTTCTAATGTATTAATATAATCGTCACTGTGTATTCCCCATAATTTAAAAATACAATTATCGCGAGTTAACCAATTATCGCGAGATTCATTATACTTATGGGTTTCACTCCACTTATTACTAGGACTCTCTAAATTAAATTGTTGTCCAATCTTTTTAGAAATAATACTAGTTCTGGTTCGAGGAAGACCAGTGACTATAATTTTCATCATTTAATTTCTAGTAACTTAGTTAATATATTTGCAGATTCATCACTGGGTAGTATAGTCATGACCATAATATACATCTCATTAGAAAATGCAACAGCCGCATGATCTTTAAGAGTATTAACTACATACGCTTTACCTTCTTGCAGATTTAATACACGATCTTCATACATCAATCTAAAATTTTTCCAATTGCTGTTTAATAATGGAACAATGATACGAATTGTACTAGAGCCATCACGGTGAGGGTCCCATACTCCTCTTGGTAATGCCTTAAAAATTCTTGTTCTACAAATTACAGACTCAAAATCTTTTAACAAAGAAATGTGCTGTTTTAAATTATGATAATGAATTGTTGGTACTCTAATACCGTCATCTTTTAATCCGTCGATATATCTAAGGCCGCCGTCTACTGTAGTTTCCATAGTACCGTCAATTGACGTTAAACTTAATGAATGTATTCCTTTGTCACGATCTTTAAATTCTACATTTTTACAATATTCAATAACGCTCGGAATGTCTATAGAATGTTTTAGTTCGTATATATCACCAATTGCAAAAAATTTAAGATAATCTTGATTAACCATGCAATTATTTATGCGGGTGTAGTATGCACTATATAAATATCAATATGTATGATGCAGTATTTTTAACAGGTGTATGTCACCCAAATAGTTTTAACAGAGCGCAAGGTGCGTATAGATTAGCACATGTCCTTAGGCAAGCAGGATATTCAGTAAGGGTCATCGACGGAGTGGGGTCGTTGACAGCACATCAAATTAAGACAATGGTGGAATTAGTAGTTTCTAAACAAACAAAATTGTTTTGTATTAGTTCTACTTTCTTTTCAAATTTTAATACTAGTGTTCATAGTGATAGTTTGGTAACTATGGATTCATTACCTTATCCATATGAAGAATGGATGAATATCATTAATCAGGTTAAACTTAACTCTAATGCAAAAATTGTAGTAGGTGGGCACAAGACAAACGAATTTGAAAAGAATAAGCATTTACATTCATATATTAATCATTATGTATACGGATATGCCGACGATATTATCGTATCATTGTTAACTGATATATCCCCTAATGTACTTAAAAATAATACCGACACTATTAGTTCTAACACATATTACGAATACGAAACTCGATATGACGTAGGCGATAGTTTTCTTAAAGGTGAATGCTTTACCATTGAAATGCAGCGAGGATGTATGTTTAAATGTGGGTTCTGTGCGTACCCATTAAATGGTAAAAAGAAAGGTACGTTTATTAAAAAACCTAAGCTGATAGTAGATGAATTAATGTATTGTTATAATCAATTTGGCAGTACTAATTTTATCCTGAATAGTGATACGTTTAATGATAACAATGAATATCTTATTGAATTTCGAGATGAGTTACTGAAGACTGATGTACAGTTTAATTTTGGTATTAATGCACGGTTAGATTTGTTTTATAATAATACCGAGATGATTTCTATATGTAAAGAAATAGGAGTACGTAGCGTATTATTTGGACTTGAATCCAGTAATCCATTTAGTTTAAAAGAAATAGGAAAAGGATTGCCATTTGAGAAAGTAGTCAACACATTGCATAAATGCAGAGAGATATGGGGTGATCAAGTTCGCATGACGGGTAGTTATATTATAGGGCTACCGTATGATACAGAAAAAAATATACAGATGGTCGCTGATTTTTTTAGTAGTGCAGACTGCCCATTACACAGTATTGAGTTTGATCCACTTTATGTTCAGAACAAGTTAATTGACAAAAATGTCTGGCAAAGTAATTATACTACCAACCCAGAGCTGTATGGGTTTTCGTTTGAGGAGGGTAGTCTTACAAATTGGAGTAATGAATTATGTGCATACGGGAACTTTCAATCATGTATCAAACAGGCTGAAAAATTACTTGCTGCTCTTCCTAAAAATAAAAAAGGTACCATTAAGAGTGCTGCATATATGCATTTACCTAATAATCTACATTTAGATTTATCAGCTGCTGAAAAATTTGAAATTATATTTAAACATACTACATACCGAGAGCTAGATGAATTTCAAAAAAGTATAGGATATAGTACTAATAAAGCAAAAGATCACGCCATACAGCAATATTATAACTTATTCATGATGAATAACAGCAAACGGGGATTGATATAATTCTGGATTAATTAATTGTGCATGATCAAATATAAAATAGACATTAATATCAGTTGTATGTTTAACACAATGCGGAATTAGTCCGCTATCAAAAAGTATAATATTTTTAGAATGAACTAGTGTATTATCGATATATGGTTTGTTGTTGCACCATTCTACAATAGTATCTCTACGACACAAATCGTACTCGATTGCTTCTTGTGTTGTTATGCTTGGATAAGTTCTAAAAATTGCAGGGAAGTTACCTGACAAATTATAATGCACGGTAATGCACGGTAATGATTCAGTTGCGTATGCCTGCCGATGTATATGCGGATTCATATCTGCACCTAAATTATTATGACTAATCAACACCCCTTGCCTACCAATAGAAACAACATACTTCTCAACAGTATTCACCGCATCTTCTAATAACATAGTTATCTTTGCACGTAATTCATCTGAAGCATCTATAATTCTATCTTCTATTTTAGTTAACGTTACTTGTTCAAAGTCTTCTTTAATAAATGTTATTTTATGACGATCTAAATATTTGCCACCTAACTGATATATGCTTAGACCATCATTGTGGAATATACTGCTAGACCCAAACAGCAAAAAGTTAGTTTCAATTTGAGTTAATGATATCATTATATTCTTGTTCAGTAGTCCACATTAGGATTGCACGATTATTCCATTTACTAGGAGAGTCATTTATAATAACACTATGTTCGTGTCTTACATTTGCAAGTATTGCTTCTCCAACTTTATACTGGGCATAATCAATTAACTTATTATTATTCCAAAAACAAGTAACTGAGTCTTCAACATTCATTACGCCCATATTAACGGAACCGCCACGTTTTAAATCATAATGTCTGAATATGTGATTATTACAACATGAAAATAATGGAAACTTATTAACAGTATGTCCTACTTTAGATTCTACCCAACTTTGTATGTATTTCCAATCATCAAACAGATTGGATAATACCGGGCCTTTAACAGTATAAAATAAATTGCGAGTTCCATATTTCATGCATATTAATTCATCACCTGCATCTAATTGTGTATCAGTATGTATCTCAGTATAAGTTGAACTGCTTTCTAATTTATGCTTGTTTAGAAAGAATTGATCCAAAAAACCATGTACACGATCAAGGTTTCCTAAATCGATGTGTCCAAGATTATGGTAGTACTCATTTTTCATTTTGTATGGCAATTTAATATTGCACTAATAATATTTATGTCTATAGTTGCTCACAATAAATATTAATAATATATGTTAATTTACATTAAACCCGAATGCATGCCACATTATTATGATGAAACAGGCAAACAAGTACGTACTAATCAAGTAAAACAAGGTATAGCATATACAGCAGATGGATATTTACTGCCTTGTTGTTGGTGTGATGCTCCATCGACTAGAAAAGACTTTGTAGAGTCGGGTTTCTACAGCGAGAGTCTCGCACTCTTAAATAACAACTCAGTAGTTGATATTATATCTTCAACTACATGGAAAAACTTTGTTGATATTATAATGCATTTTCCAGAGAATGCTCCAAGGTGCTGTCGCGAAAAGTGCGGTGTGAATAATGAATGATCATTTAGAATTTGTTAAAGCACAACAGTTGTACGGAATGCCTAACATTGAAACATCAACACGATGCCCACTTCAATGTCCACAATGCACTAGAGCTAAACTTCAGGCTCCTAAAGATTCTAATAAGTATAAAGAAATTAAAATAAGAATTGATAACGGATTTGATCTTCCGTTAAGAGATGCAGAAAAACTGTTAATATTCTTTGAGTCTGGGGTTATGCTTTGTGGACAACTTTCTGATCCAGTATTTTGGCCAGACTTGTTTGCTTTTTTAGCATTCTCTAAAACTTATCCGAATAAGAATGTTAGAATTATGACTGCTGCAAGTCAGAAGAATATAGAATGGTATAGGAAAGCGTTTGAGTTGTCTCATACAAACGTCACATGGGCATTTGGGCTAGACGGTATGAAAGATATTAGTATGATATATCGAGTTGGTCAAAATAGTGCGCTACTGTTTGATGCTATGGTGTTAGGAAGATCACTAGGATTAAAAATTGAATGGCATTACATTGTGTTTGAGCACAATCTACATCAGATAGAAGAAGCAAAAGAGTTTGCTAATAAACACGGCATAATGTTAAACTTTATTAAAAGTAACAGAACTGGCGGGAATGTAAAAGTTCCTACCGAATGGCAACCGGAAAAAAACAAAGAAATTATTACAGTTGAAGATAAATGACGATTAACATTGTGGTCACAAGTAAGCCAGTTGATGGCTTACTTTATTATAGTTACGAATACTGCTCATATCTAAATTCATTAGGTATAGATTCCAAAGTTGTTATCATTTGTCATAGAAAATTTTCACAAGAAGACTATATCAATGCGATTTTGAAAAAATATATCCATTGCCAACATATAGAATTTAATAACATATTACCAGATAACAAGGACGTTACGTTGGTTATGGGAAGAAGCATGATAACATTGTCATGGCAAGATTTTAAATATTATAGTCAAGAACAACAAGATTCGTTGTGCCGTTTATTTGGAGGTAAAGTTATTGCAACTTACTCTGAGAATCATCTTACAACATATCCGTCGGCTGTTGAGTTTTATGCCCCAACGCAAATTGTGGATTTATGTGATACTGAAGTGTATACAAATGGAGTAGGCGAACATTTTGAAAAAACTATCAACTTTAGCATTTACAAACCACATACGGATAGTATACAGTTTAAACATTTATTTTTAGGAACAAACGACAAATATTATGCATCAATAGAAAAAGTTATCCACGATTATCCCAATCACGGTATATTGACCTATAACGAAAACTATGTTAACATAAACAATAACAATGTATTTGCACCTGTAGAAAATCTAATGGGTATTTTTGAAACGTATGTATATACCAAAGAGACATTTGATCCTGCTCCGAGAATTTTTCAAGAGTGTAGATATTTTAACAAAGAAATAATTTATCTTAGAGATACAAAAATACACGACGGCGGTAGTGTATACTGGAAACGTTCAATTAAAGAACCAAATATATCGCCAATATTAAATGCAATGGAGAAACTTAAATGATATCATATGATGGATGGGATAGAGAGTATCACGAAAATAAAGAAGCATACCTAACGTTATTTGATCAATTTATGTCGCAACTTAATTACGAAAATAATGATGAATTTGAGCGTAATTTTGCAAAACGAGTTGGAAGAAAATATGCGGTCTCAGTAGCAAATGCAACTGATGCTTTACATTTTGCATTGTTAACTTATGGAATCGGAACTGGAGACGAAGTACTAGTAACAGACTTTTCGTGGATTTCGTCTGCGGCATGTATTAGCCTCGCAGGGGCGACTCCAGTGTTTTGTGATATTAATTTAGACTCCTATCACATGAGCTTAGATAGTATTAAACGTATGTATAGCGAAAAAACCAAAGCTATTGTTTATGTTCATCTATTTGGAAATATGACAGATACCTCTGCAATACAAAAGTTTTGTCAAGAAAAAGGAATTGTGTTCATTGAAGATGCAGCACAGAGTATTGGCTCAAGCCTTAATGGAATAAAAGCAGGTACTATTGGTGATTGTAGTGTTTATAGTTTTAACAGTAACAAAGTCATTGCTGGTATTAATGGTGGTGGTGTATTTTTAACCGACAACCCAGAACAGGCAACGCTGTTTAAAAAGATAAGACGACATGGCAAAGGCACCGACTTTGAACTACTTGGTTACAATTCTAGAATGTATGTGCTCAATGCAGAAATTATTAATCTGCGGTTGCAAAATATGGAAAAAACACAAGCAAAGCGTCAAAAAATTGCCGGTCAATACAACAACGCATTTAAAGATTTACCAGTGTATGTTCAATCAGCTTCACAAGAAATGAATCACAACTTCCACAAGTATACAATACGAGTTGCAGACAACGATACTAGAAACTGCCTAAAAATGATGTTGCGTGCCTCTATACATTACGAACTTCCGTTGTCGGAAAACTCAATGTATAATGCTATTGTACACAGAAAAGATAATTGTGTTAACTCTAAGATAGTTGCTGATACAATTCTATCGTTGCCTATACATGCTTGGCTAACTTCTAAAGAGATAAGTACTGTTATTAATATAATTGGAGAAAATTATGATATATGATACTTTAAAAAATAGAAGATTTGTACTAAAATATGACAGTACAGTTGATATACCAGAATCGTTAATTGATTCTTTATTACGTAAAACATGGGAAGTTACACCATCTAAAAATAATTTCATGGCATTTACTGTTCATGTAATAGGACAAGGACCGGATAATCAAAAATATAAAGAAGCGGCCTATCTAGCGTGTCTTGGTAATGAGGCCCACGGTGACAATATTGATATTAACAATATTATTGCGGAAAGGTATAGCACCTATTTGCCAGCTTACAGTAATATGCTTAGTTGTTCTTATTTGCTAATTTTTACAATGAGATTAGAAACACAGCCTACTGAAATGATACAATGGCAAGTTTCAAGAGGACACAAATTTGAAGCACTTGATGAATCTACATTAGATTACCTAACTCCAACAAGTGCATTTGAAGTGGGATTATTTGCTGATGCGTTTGGTGGAATGTGTTTGGAAAACAGTCTTGATGTATCAGTTATTGGATGTTTTCCTAAAGATCTATCAAAATTGACAGAACTTCCGTTTATAACTAAAACCTATTATGACCATGACGGTGGGTAAGGGACTGGAATATACTACAAGACCACGTCCGCACGATCTTAGACCAAATTATGAAAGAATTGTTAACTTTGTACGGTAACGGCATTAATAAATGGAAAATAACAATAGTTTTTTTAGCGGGATGCGAGGAGTTAACATAGATTTGTCTAATCGATGCCCGCTGGAATGTCCTCGTTGTATGAGGCAAGTTCACTTTAAAAATAAAGGATTGCCAATACACGGTAGTGACATTAGTATAGAAAATTTTAAAAAACTAATTAAATTTTTTAGAGGTGGCATTAATTTTGAGGGTACGTATTCTGATCCAGTGCATCATCGATCGTTTATAGAACTTTTAAAAATTTGCTATGAATCTAACAGTCCAACATGGGTGCAAAACGCCTCATCGGCAAAATCTAAAGAGTGGTATATAAAAGCATTTAAAGCCAACCCAAATGCAACATGGCGTTTTTCTATTGACGGTCTTCCAGAAGAAAGTAAAACTTACAGAATTAATCAGGACGGATTAAAACTATTTGATATCATGGTGGAATCAAAAAAATATTTAATTATTAAACCAGTATGGCAATACATCATTTTCAGCTATAATGAAAATAGTATTGATTCTGCAATTGCATTGGCAAAAAATGCTGGTGTTAATCTTTATCTTGTGCAAAGTTCTAGATGGGATGGCAATGATGATTGGTTAATGCCAACTAAACCAGAATATAAAATGGTAACATTTTTAAAATGACAAAAGAAATAAAATTAGATCCAATTTGTTTTAGAGGAACGCATATGATGGCAATAACAAATACTGGTTATCTATTGCCGTGTTGTTATTGCGACCATCCTTCAACGTTGGAAGATATTGAATTTAAGAAGCTGTTAGCCGTAAGTAAGATTGAAGATTACGAAACAATAGATGAAATTTTATCTAAAAAAGAATGGATAGATTTTGAAGAGAACTTAAGAAATCATAAAGGAGCTCCTGCCTGTATAGAGGTATGCCGCGTGAGAGAAGACAAAAATAATATAATTCGAAAAGATATATGGATTAATTTAGATGATGGTACAATAGACGGCGTAAAAAATTATGTTTAATAAAAATATATGATAACTTTAGAAAATTTAAAAAATTCAAACTATTTAACAGTTGATTTTTATTTGACAAAGTCATGTAATAAGAATTGTCATTACTGCACAGCATGGACTCTCGAAATGCGGTACTTAACTGTAGACATGGATTTTTTAAGAAGAACCTTAGAATATTTAAGTCCTTACAAAACTAGGATATGCTTGTTAGGCGGAGAGCCCGGTCTTATCAAAAATCTCAAAGAAGTAATTGATGAGATTAAAAAACATCCAAATCTTATTGTACAAGTGTTATCAAACTCTTTAGTAAGAAAATTCTATCCATGGGTATTAGAGGATCCAGATATAATATATATTGAACATTTAGTGCTCGACTTCTACGAAGATAGGATTGAAAAGCTAGGTAACTTTGATTTCCTTGCGGAAAATGATAAAAACAACTATAATCTAATTATACAGACTCCTAACTATTTTAAGTACAAAGAGAAATATGATTTATCAATACTAGAACATAAGAATACTGAGTTCAAAGAATACAATTCTAGATCTCCTACATTTGAGTTTAAAGAAAAAGCGCCTGAAATAGAGAGAAGGATCTGTGCAAAGTTTCCGCTAGTTCCTGTGTTTGATTTTGAAATACAAAAGATACGTCATTGCAGTAGAAAAGTTATCAATGGCTCAAGACAATTTGATGTTACAAAAGAAAATATAGATAAGATGATGAATTTTAAGTTATTTGAATTTGAAAAATATTGTGAAACCTGCTACGATATTATTCCTCCTAGACCAGAATTTAGAAGAATAGAAATACTCGAAATTATTGAAGAAGAAAAATATTCACGATGAAAATTTTTGCAGTGGCAGTAAACATTCATGATCACAATACTTACGATGGTGAATTTCATAATCAGGTAGAAAGATACACTAGAAGAAAGCATAATCTCAATCGAGAGAACTCACACGATCCTAAATATAGTAGAGAGTTCTTCTTTGAAAATTTTTTGCCCAACTACGAAAACGCCAGTAAGGATAACGTATTTGTCTTTACTGTTTCTAATCTAGGACAGGAGTTTGTATTAGATCTGCTGCAAGGGACTTTACCAAATACAGAGTTCTTATCATTCAATCCGACTAACCTATGGGATAGATTACATACTAGTAGCTATTACTATATAGATCATCATCAGAGTCATGCTACATACGCTTTTCTAAGTTCGGGCTTTGCTGAATCTGATATATTAGCAATTGACGGCAGAGGATGGCAATTCAATTGTATATTTGTTGATAAGCATGGTAAGATTACTAACTTGTCTGACAAGATAGCAATTGGTGGACTGTGGAACAGATTATCTCAAGACATCGGCTTTGGATATCTAGGTGCTGGCAAGACAATGGGATTAGTAGGTTTTGGAAAATATAATAACGAAATACATTTAATGATTGAGCAGTATTTGCAAAATCCTAATCACCGATTACCCGATAGTGCAGAAGAGCTTTTAAAATATGTTCCGAAAGAAGATATAGCATTCACTTTACAGCATGTTACAATTAGTCTAATTAAACAATTTGTATGTCCTCTTAAGACTTCGGATAATATTTGTGTTGCTGGTGGGGTTGCGTATAACGGATATATGAACGAAGAACTAACTAAGCATTACGTAAATGTCCATGTGCCGCCGGCAGCTGGCGACGAAGGTCAATCACTGGGTGCTTATATGCATGCCGATTATGTTTTAAATAAAAATATTCATATACCTAGTGTATATTCAGGAAAAGAACATGTAGTAAATGCTTCTATCTTTAACGGATTAGAACACAAACAAGTATCAATGGATACTGTTTATACAGAAGTTGCACATACTATTGCCAATGGTAAAATAGTTGGATGGTATCAAGGTAAAAGCGAAAGTGGTAACAGGGCATTAGGTAATAGAAGTATCCTAGCTGATCCACGAAACCCGAACATTAAGAATATCATCAACTCAAAGATTAAATTGCGAGAAGACTTCAGACCGTTCGCTCCAAGTGTGCTTGAAGAACATTATCAAGAGTACTTTGATACAAATCAAACTAGTCCGTATATGTCACGTATCGTGCCTGTGATTTCAGATAAGATTCCGGGTGTGACACACGTAGATGGTACTGCAAGAATACAAACTGTCAACAAAGAGTTTAACGAACGTTACTACAATTTAATAAGTGAGTTTTATAAACTTACTGGAATTCCCATGCTTCTGAATACTAGTTTCAATTGCCAGGAACCTATTGTAGAGACTCCAGAAGATGCTGTAAAGACATTTAAAAAATGCGGACTAGACATACTAGTGATTAACGATTATATTATCAGGAAGAAACATGATTGATTTAAAAAATAATATTATAGATTTAGATTTATTTAAACGAGTAATAAGAGCAATAAAAAATAGCAAAGAGGTAGGACCCAATGTAGGAGCAGATATTATTGATTCTTTCAGTAATAATCAATTTGCTTCAAAGATAAAATTACTAGATAGAATAGATCGGCTAGATATTTTAGACAGTGACTCTGAGGTAGTTATATTTGGGTGTTGGTTTGGAAGCATACTTATACCTGCATTATCAAACAAAGTGAAAAAAATAACTGGCATCGATTTAGATGAGATGGCCATTAAGGTTGCAAAATATGGATTGTTTTTAAATTACAAAAATGTATTTTTTACAACGGGTGATGTATTTTCTGAAGATCAAGAAAGACATCGAGATGCTAAATTGTTTATCAATACATCGTGCGAGCACATGCCGCCTATGAAAGAATGGCCGTTTTGGGCAGAATTAAACGCCGATGCATATTTTGCATTCCAATCAAACAATATGGATTGGATTGAAGGTCATGTTAATTGTGTACACTCACTAGAAGAATTTAAAAATCAATTACCGGAAAATTCTGAAGTATTAGTTGAGGAAGAAATAGATGATAGCCGTGGCACTAGATACATGCTTATAGGTAAAATACATCGTTAAACATTATTTGTAAATTCTTGTAACCAAGGAAATGTTAATTTCCAATTTAAATTTCTACGTTTATCTATTGCATCTAATTCTAATTTAAGTTGATCTACTAACGCCGGCTGATATGGATGCTCATTAATCATTGTTTGAAAACCTTTTATTTGTTCTTTTAAAAAGTTGGTTGGAGCAAATTTAATTATTTGTTCAAAGTCGTTATCAAAAAACTTATCAGGAAAAATATCAATTTGCAAGTGCTTAGGATCTTTTAACAGCGTACATGAAATTTCAATCAAGGTGTTATTGTTTTTAACTCTGTAAGTATTGTATTCATTGATTTTTTTAATTAAGTCTACAGTTGCTTTTATATTTAAATTGCATAGAGTTGATTTTACAACAAGCTCTATATCAGGATACTGCTCTACTAATATTTCAAAATTTTCTTCCCATTGGGTAAGATCCAATCCGTATCTAACATACTCTTCTTGAAGACCCCATGAATCAATACTGGATAACAATCTAAAACGTTTGATATGTTTATTGTCAATTAAACTTTGTACTTTGTTTAAAATGTTTTTAAATTTTTCACTCTTTACTTTAAGATTTGAAAAAACACTTACTACTAAGTTAGGACAAGGGTGATTCTCAAAAAATTCTATATTTTTTTCAAATTCCGGTTGAAAGAATGGTTCTCCTCCTAGAATATAATATTCGTTCAATGATAATGCATTCTTCTCTAACCATTGCCAATATTTTTCTAAAATAGCAGGATATTCTTGTTTATGTTTATCGTAACTATCAAGTTCATCCTGTGATACTAACTTAAATTTACGATTTTCGTTTTCCCATGTAGTACTATTAGTTGCATTACAATATATGCATGACATGTTGCATAAGTTATTGAAATACACTTCAACTATTGTGGGGTTAACATTAGTTGCACGATTATTTTTTAACAGTTCAGGTGGCGGTTTAGTATTAGAATTTGCCTGCATCCGGTCACTAATACCGCCTACTTTTTCAATAGCTCTACAGTACTCACACCCTTTACCCGGCCAATTGCCATCTAGCATCTCTTGCCGTGTACTTAATTTTATAGGAGTATTGTGAAAGTTATCAAAGTTATCAACTGATATAGGTTCCAGTTGTACTCTATAACAACTATTAGTAGTCTGTTGAGATAGCCTTATCGTACTCCATGCAAATTTATACACACATGACGGATCAGGCATTCCGTAAACATCTTTGAATTTATTTTGCATCTGCCATCCACGGTAGAAATTTTAAGGTATCATGTTTCCTATACACATCCATTTTCTTAATCATTACATAACTCTTATGTTTTTCTTCATCAGTTGTTTGTGAATGTAATAGAATATTTGCAACCGAATATAATGTAGAGATTTTTTCCATACATCTTGCATCATTGAGAAATTTAGGTATATTGATCTTAATCCATTCCATAATGTTTTTATAAATTATTATCTTATAGTCAGTCGGCAAATTAGATGGTGATGCGTAATCTGGGATATGTATATAATTAATGTGCGGAACTTTTAATACTGCATATCCTTCCAATGATGCAAGGTAATCTAATAAGTCTGTAAATTTTTCTGTATTAAAAATTGATAAAACTGTATGAAATTCAATTCCAATATTATTATTATTTTTAGAAAATTCCAAAGTGTCTTTAATATTCTGTTTTATTATATGCCATTTACCTGGATATCTAATATATTCGTAAACTTCTTCAACAGCATCTATACTAATTTTAATGCTCATACTTTTAAAATGCTGCCATATATCAAACCATTTTTGTGGAGTCACCGTTAAGTTGGTATGTATAGACATTTCAATCTGTTTAGATACTCCTGTACTAATAAGCATTTGACAAAAATTATAGAAATCATTGTTTATTAATGGCTCGCCGCCGGTAACAAGTATTTGACTTAGATTTTCTGTAATAGTTTTATCTAGTATAGGTTTAATGTTATTATAATTCCATCTGTCTTTAAACTCCATAGCATTAGACCATTGTTCGTTATCTATAAATTTAAATTCTTTTATAAGTTGATCGCTGGCATTTGGAGTACACATTTTACATTGCAAATTACATTTGTTTGACCAACTTAAATCAAGATAATTAATTTCAACACTATTAACTTCCCCGGTAGATAGATTAGTGTTCTCTATAACTGATTCCATCGGCCATTGTTTGGCAAACCATTGTCGTACACTAGTTCCGCCGTTATCCTCAATTGCATAACAGTAATCACACTCTTTAATGCGTTTACTATCAATCATACTTTTACGAATACTTTTTAAATGATCAATGTTATAGAAGTCAACAACATTTTCAATACTGTTTAATTGTATCAAATTATTGTTGTTATTTTTTAATCTTCCATCTGCTGTAGAATTACAACACATACGCATGGTACCATTAGCATCGGCGGAAAAGTGATTCCACGGCAACGGGCAATATGTGTTAGACATTACTCTAAATCCAACTCAGGAATAGAGTCACGTACACTATTTTTCCTATGCTCTTCAAGTATGGACAAGTATTGTTTAAATTTTTCAAACAAAATTGGATCTCTAGGTCGCTTCAGTTCCGATATTAACAAATGTATCTTTGAATCAAGTCCTGGAAATTCTTTCAATATAGAACTATTCTTTAAATATTCTTCAAGCCTTGATGTTGCTAACAGTTTATTTTGATCAGTAATTAAATGTATTTGCTGCTCATAAGGATGTATTATCAAGTTAAGATTATATGGCCATTGTTTAAAGTACGGATACTCTTTTGCTCTATCTTCTATCCAGTATAATAGATCGGTAAGATTAATGATATTTAAAATGTTGACAGTAATATTCATTAGTATCTTTACATTATCAAATTTCATGTACTCTTTTGCCAATATATAATTTTTAGATACCATGTTCCATTTGCTTGGAAATCTTGCATACTCTTGTACTTTTTCAAAACCGTCAATGCTGGCAATCAATTCAAATTTCTTGTAGCTAGGCATTAACTCAAAAAATTCTTTATTAAGATTGGTAAAATTACTTGAAACAAATACATGAATGTTTTTAGAATAACCTGTATCTACACAATATTGCAATGCTTTTATAACAAACGGCATCAACGTAGGCTCACCGCCGGCGAAACTAATAATTTCCAAATAAGGAACTAATCGTTCAAAGTTTTTCCAAACTTCCTCATTGTCAGACCACTCAGGATCTTCTATATTTTCAAAGGCTTTATTTTTTTCAATAATTCCAGTAGTATCAGGACGCAATCGTATAACACGGCCTGCTTCAATTTCTATTCCACCATGTTTTTCAGCTAGGGCTTTAATTTCTTTAGATATCTGAGAGCTATCATAACTATTGCAGACAACACATTTTAAGTTGCAAAGAGTACTAGGTTTTAATTCCAATATTTTTAAATTATGATCTGCAACGTAATCATTCTCAATCGTAGCCTTTACAAGCTCTAACACTTCACCGTTATTTTTATATTCATCAACTGATCGATGTCTTAAACTAGTAACACCGTCTCGTATGCACCGATTGCATTGCTCGGGAATTTCTCCAGTGGTCAACGTCCTACGTAAATTAACCATAGGATCACTATTCCATGCTGTATCAAATGTTGAACCATTTAATATACTAATAACTTTTCCATCAGCATCATTCATAGTGCTTCTATAATTACAACATGGTTTAATATGTCCTGAAGGGTTAGTACTTAGTTCAAGGAATGGGTAAAAACAAAATGTCTCACTGTTGACTATTTCATCTCTCAGTTTATTGATATTAATTAAATCATTCATCGATTATCTTCCTTAATGCTATTTTATGTGTATGTAATAATAATTCGTCTTTAGAATAAAAATTTAATTCTTTTTGAATTTGATCAGTATAAAATTTTTCAACATTAGAATAGGTACTATATTCTTCGTATAATATATCAAATTTAAGATTTTTAACAAGAGATATTAACTCACTAACTCTAATTTTGTTTAAATCACTTAATGTATCACGCATAAACTGATCAATATTTAATCGTATTTTATCAGCACGGTCTTTGGTAATTGTGTGTCCTGGAATGCTGGCAGAATCAAGCAAAGACTGATTATTAAAGACTTCTTCTAATTTAGTTAGATGATCTTCAAATGATAACCTAAGATGAGGCCATTGATAATAATACGGAATACCAATATCATGTGCTCCCATTTCTAAAGATGTAAAAGGATTCCAGTGAATATATAAACATCCACCAGGTTTAAGTACTCTATAACACTCATCAAGGGATTTTTTTACGTCTTTGATATGCTCAAATGTTGCATTTGAAAATATTAAATCGATACTATTGCTAGGAAATGACATTTCTTCTACGTTCATTTGGAATTCAGTTATTTTATCATTGTGCTTGTTTAGAGGGACTTTAAATTTATTAATAACTGATTCCCAAAATAATTTTTTATTTTTATCATTATCTAACATAGTTGGTGATGTTAAATCAATTCCAAATACACGACTTGCTCCCGATTGTGAAGCAAATGCTAGTAAAACACCACCCATGGACAAATGGAATGCACTTCCTACTTCTAAAACAATTTTATTGTTAATACCCCCACAATACATGTCTATACCAATTAGCATTTGAGTAAATAAATTGTGCATCTGATCTACATAAATGTCAGTTTGTTCCATCCAAGGAAACAATAAGTTTGAATTACTCACCAATTGCTTTCCTTACACATTCCATCTCCGGGATAACTTCATATGTATTTTCATTTCTAACTTGATCTAATTGTCTGGTAATTTCTAAAAATCGTTTTGCAGATTTTCTATCAAACGGTGTGGTAAGTTCATGAAGTATGTGAGTTAGATTTATTCCTATATCTGAATTATATTTTTTGTTATAACCAGCAATGAATTCATTTAACTTAGCAACGGTTTCTTTTTTAAATTCATCTGGCAAAATACGTACATGGTAATGGTGAGGATCCACCAATAGGTTAATAAAAAAATTGGTATTATTGTATTCGGTACGATTTCTACTATCAGCTTTGATTACTCCAATATCATTTAAGTGATTAATAATCTCTGGAAGCCGGAATACATTCCATGCTCCAATAGTTAACCCAGGACGCAGATTAATATTATCTAATGAAGCCATTGCTTTTAAATTTTCTTCAACTTTTTTCCATACAGTACCACTACGAATTAATTCAGCACGGGGGCCAATTTCATCAATGCTAGGCCATACTTCAAGTTTTCCGTGATCCCACTGTCGCCAATAATCTAATACATTCTTGCCACCATATGTTAATATACTAGCGTTGGTGTTGTATGATAATTTAACGTGCGTTTTATTGCGTTCAAGTAACATATCTAAAATTTTCCAATGTTCGGACATCATTAGAGGTTCACCACCTGCAAAATAGATCTCTTCAACATTTTCAATTTGTTCTTTTAAGAAATCAAATTTATCTGTATTGTTTACGCTTTCTACATTCCAAACTTTCTCTTGTCCTGATATCCAATTGAGTTTTGTAGCATCAGGTACCCATGTTGAACTGTAACGAGGACCACAACTACGACATTTAAAATTGCATAGATTACTGAATCTAAAATCCCAATATTTAAGGTCCATTGTATTACAAGTTCCATTGGGTTCTGTAATATAAGGTATATTGTTAAGTACTTGAGAGAATCTACGATTGTGATGATACCTGCCACTATCCCCGGTGACTTTTTCTCTATCAAAACATTTGTTACATATCTTTGGTTCAATACCGTTGATCATATCCTTGCGTAATGATTTCATGTTATCACTATTCCATATTTCTTCAATGGATTGTGTGTTTAAGTTGCCAGCAATATAATTGTGTGTACTGGTTAGGCAGCACGGAATTGCATCGCCGTTGGGTTCTACTGCAATATGCATCCATGGAACTGCACATACAGTTTTTTTAAATTCAGTTATATCTTTAATTTCTATTGTCATTGTATATTTTATTAAATTCTTGTTGTAACCAGTTTCTGTCATTGATGTTTAGTAGTATATCAATATTATCTTTGTTAGTATCTACCCATTGTTCTGCTTCACTAGCAGCATCAACAGCATATTGAGAAAACGGTTGATCATTTATGGTCTTCCATTTATCAAGTCGATCTTGCGTCTCAGTATCTGATGGATTAAGTTGTATATTATAGCACAGTTTAGCACATTCTCTAAACGCACTTCTCCAGGTTGAGAATTCATCTGTATTAAATGCTGTAATGTTACTAACTTGATCAATTAGTTTAATGTCAGGAGTAACAGTAGTGGCCATATCTAGTGTTGTCCAACTTTCAGCCGTGTCCATTACATGCTTAGAGAACAATTTAACACCACCGTAACCGTATTTTAATCCGTTAATAGGATTACTTGCTTGCCATATATGAGTAAACAATCTATCAAATATACCAGGTTGAAAATTAAAATTCCACTCATCCAATAACCATGCATCGCCATCAACAACATAAAACATATCTGTTTTTGCCAACACAGATGCTGCCTTGTGTGCGTTGAATATACCTTCTACACCATTGATACGTTTGGCCCATGGTGCTTTCTCTAATACACGTTTCCAATTATCTTCAGCATTAGATTCGTTATAACTAATGAATATCACATCAAGATGTTTAGGAAATATAGGTGTTAGGTATCCCATGTCCTTAACTCCTGTAATACGTCGATTTACAGGTCGATGTTTAATTGCCCATACTTTATCTTTTGTTGTATTAAATTTAGGATCAAGATACCAAGTTAATAGATACGATGAATCTGATGCTTCAACTTTAAATTTTAAAGTAGGATCGTTATTAAAAGTAATCATAGGTCCAAATTCTCTATTCTTACTCCATTTTGATTCAGGAGGAGATAATGGAACTACCAAGTATTCATCTGCCGGGATCCAGTTTTTAGTGAACAGTTTAGCAACCCAATTGTTTTTGTAAGTCCAAAATATGCACTTATCAGTATTTGGAAGATCTTCGTCAATATAATAAACTGGATTATCTATTGCTTTGTAGAGTTCATCTATTACTGGGTTCACTACTAAAAACTTCTCATATCGGCCTTGATTTAACGCATGTAATGCAACATCATATGACTGATAGTGACCAGACCACTTTACTGATTTTACATCTTCTGGATGTATTTGAATAATTAAATTTGACATACATACTACTTATCGTAGTATATAATACTAAATTTAATTTCTGATCTATTAAGGAATGGCTACAATTGATGTAGCAGTTGTGGCTATTCGATCTCTAGTGTTGTAATCAAACCCAGTAAACAATTGAGTAGTGTTAGTATCAAATACTAACGGGCTTGAATATTCCGGTGCTGTGGATATTCTACCATCAATATCTACATTAGAATAATAATGGAATGCTCTAGTTAAGTTGTTTAGAGTAGTCCAGGTACTGGTAGTAACAGTAGAAGTATTATATTCAATCAAATTATTTAATTCTACTTTGATACTTCCGTATCCGTCGTCCTCAACTACAAACATAGATCCTGCTGAATCAAACTCGCCAAAGTAACTGCTGTAATCTGTAGCAGTTGTAGTCTTATCCACATAATCGTTACTGTAATACGTAGTAGCAGTTCCACTAAACGGAATACGATATACCTTAGACCAATATGGATAATTATCTGCGTTGGCACCAGGACCAATGTTGTCCATACTGAGATTAGCATTTCCACCTTGGCTGTACACAGAGGAATCTTCACCTCCCATACCTACTCCAATGGTCAAGTATCTAGCATTATCTATTAAATCGTAACTTGCACCAATAATACTGTTGTCGTGACTTGCTGGACTTAACCATACGCAAAGGTGTTTGTTTTTATTATAATCTACAGTTATAGTAGCAGTATTTGTTACCTGACGAGATAGTGAATTTGAAACTACTGTTAATGTTGATACATAAGTTCCATTAACATTATTAACATGATTAGCATTGAAGAGAACTGATATGCTGTTAGTACCTGTATTTAAAATACTCCAAGCTGGGCTTCCAGTAATAGTTGGATTAATAATTGGAATTACTAAATCGGGTCGTTCAACAGAATTAAGAACAGGAACTATATTATAAGTAAACACGTTATTATATCCTACGATGGTTGTGGCGGTGCTTACTCCAGTAGGAGAAATATAAAAATCAAGTGTGTCAACTACTAGTTGACGTGTAGGAAGTTTGTAATACCCACTATCATTATTTGATACAAATATAAGGTAATTATTATATTCGGCAGCTTCAGTAGCAATATACGCTAACTGAAAATTTGCTGTACTATTTGGAAGTATTGTTATGACAGATGAATTTAATACAGTTACACCTGGATAGAAATAGAACCGAGGAGTTATGCCTTCATTTAATGAATATAATATGTCAGTAACCGTTAGTATTGCATTACCATTATTGGTCATCTGTACTAGTTGTCTAGTACTAGTTGTTCCAGGAGATGATATAAAGTCAACCAATGGTTGAACACTCAATGTTCTAGTACCAGCATTATATCCAGATGGAGTAAACACATCACCATCTAGTGTCAATGTGGTAGTTTGTATAGGAGTTAATCCCTGTATAAGTCCGCGCCCAACTACATTAAATCCAATTGCGCTGCCTATTTTTAAATTTACATCATATGAAGTTGCCATTTTTAATCTCCAACGCCTACACCAGATGCACTACAGGATGCTGAGGCGGAACTTGCACTTGCACTTGGGCAACCGACAGCTGGGGACGGCGTCCCCGGTACTCCAGGAGCGCCACCACGCTGGCCACCATTACCGTTGCCAGTTGGAATGTAAGTTGGTGGAGGAGGGGGCGGTAAGTTTATACTTACATAATTATTAACATTTCCTACAATGTTGGAATTATTACCAAGATTTTTTGCATTAATTGTTAGTAACGAAGGATAATTAACTGCCGGGGTACTGTTATTATTAGTATAGTTTACAACAAAACTTGTAGATTGACCTGCATCGATTGTAACTATAGGTCGAGTACTAGTAAATGTTATTTGGTTTGCCGGACTGTTGATTGATGGAGCACTGTTAGGTTGATTACTCATTTGTACAGTAGTACTATCAACCACTAATAATACATATTGAGAGTTGTCATACGCATTGTCACTGCTCAATGCTGTAAATCCTGCTTCAATATTGTTTGTATTATTAAGTGTTAGATAGTTAGTTGCCGCAGTAAACAAAAATTTATTGGCAGGATTAGTTGATGGATTAGTAGGTAGTGTATCAACTACTAGTGTTTGGCTATCTTCTACACTAATAACATTGCCAGGTGTGCTATATCCATTATCTCTAATCTCCCAACCTGCACTGATCCCGGTGGTGCTATTAATTACTAGTTTGTTAGTAGCAAAGGAAAATTTAATAGACTCACCTTGGTTAGGAATAGCAACTGACGGAGGACCACTTAATAATATAGTTGTTGGCCCACCTATACTAACAATAGTTAACCCATCAAATGCATTGTCTCCTCCTAATGTATCAGCTGTCCAACCCGCATATAAACCTGCTGTAGTCGAATCTTTTATAGTTAATGTATTGCCGGTATGTGTGCTATAATATACTGTTATAGGTCTAGTATCTGATACGTATGATCTTTGTAAATAATCACCGGTTACATATCGTTTAACAAATTGTTCTGAGCTGGTATTACCAGTATTATCTGTGCCGCCAAAATCAAAATTACTGTAGTCAGAATGATGTGTTATATTAGCATTATCAACATAGGTGATATTTTTTATAGAAATCTGATCTACAGTTTTGTTTTCTAATGTAAAAGTTATAGGAGTTGCAAGAGTAGCCATATTATAAAGTTATAGTGTATGTGCCCACTGCTGGACTTATTAGCAAATTAGGACTTGCATCATTTTGATATGTAATGGTAAATTCAACAGATTTGAAATCTATTGCTCTATCAGCTTGTATACTTACATGTAATGTACCACTGGTCCAGTTGGTAGTAATTGAATCATATGTTACAAACTTGTCTCGATCGTAGATATATGTCAGGTCTGGCGCTCGAAGATAATCAATAAAGTTGGCCCATTCAGTATCAAGATCATTTAATCCAGTACCTTCGTAATATGGCGTGTAGGTTAAATAACATCCAAGATTGAAATAATATCTTGCTGCTATTGCACTAGGAAATTGTGTTACTACCTTGTGTCTTATAACATTACTTTCAATACCCCAGGGCAATGTGCGTAAACTGTCACCATTGTTGTAAAATATTGTAGAAATACCTCCATCCGAAATTAAAAATTGGCTAGGATGGGCAGTATATCTATTTGGTATCAAACTCTGTGTAACATGATATATATCACTTACTATACTATGATTTACTACAGTTGTTCCAGTTACAACAGATTGTGTACTGGTAAATGCACCAGTAATGTGTTCATGAAGTGCATTAACATCATACAGTAAATCATTCCACTGGAATGCTGTTATCTTACTGTTGTAATTTACTGGATTTGATTTGAGAGATGGAATTCCATAACCATCTTGACCTACTCCTAAGATATTTTCTAACGTACTTTGTATTTCATTGAAGTCATTATGATTGATAATGTTGCCGGTGTAGGTAGGTAAACTCATAGTAACACTATTTAGCCCAATACTTTTTCTAATTGTTGATTAGTTTATTAAATACTGCTATAATAAACTCATACTATGAAAAAATTTAAACATTCCGGCACACTAGGCGATATCATCTACGCTTTACCCATAATGAAACACTTTGGTGGTGGTGAATTCTATCTCCATCTTAATCAAGTGGATTGGCTCACAAAACACTATTACGGCGGTGACCCTAATCCATTCCATCGAGGACGTATGACACAAACGGATTTGGAGTTCATGCAACCATTCTTCCTAGCACAAGAGTACATTACTAAATTTGCAGCATTGGATGTAGCCCGTGACGAGATTACACACAATTTAGATCGTTTCCGTACAGCATTTGTAGGGCATCCAGGAAATTATGTTGATATCTATGCTGATACATTTGGCATACGCACCGCAGAAGAAAAAACTGCATTGCGAAACACATCTTGGCTTACTGTACCTAATACTGTACAGATACCTGATAAAACTATTGTGATTAATCGTACAGCACGATGGTTACCTAACACATTGAGCCCCATGTGGGCACAATGGCAAGAACAAGGTCTAGAAGCAGAATCCGTATTTGTAGGGTTACCTGAAGAATATACTGCATTTAAACAAGCAACCGGTTGGGATATTTCCTATCATCCAACTAGTAACTTACTAGAACTAGCACAGGTAATTGCCGGTGCTGAACAATTTGTAGGCAATCAGAGTGTAGCACTTAGCCTGGCCATTGGACTAGGAGTTGTTTGGGCATGTGAAGTGAGAGACGACCTTCCAATGGAACGCAACGAATGCTACTTTCCTGATCACCCTAATGGAGACTATTTCTGAAGTCTTTTGAGCATTAAAGGATCCAATTTATTTTCTTTAATTAAATCTTGTTCATACCAGAAAGCTTCTTCTGTATTGATATCTCGATAAATGATAGAACATTCAAATTGATCAATGCCGTATTCTTTAATCATTGACTTTATGATATCAGAACTACTATAATAATATATAAGGAAATCTTGTTCTGGAGTTCTATTAGATTTAATATGAGCCTTACGAAATCCAAAATAATATTGCTTTGTGGTTATATGTCTAATTTTGTAGACATAGGCTGGGATTGTGTTTAAATACATTGCTGGTACTCCTATTAAGTATTAGAGTAGTTGGGAACGCCAATTCCGCGAACTACACTTTTATTTATACAGAAAGAATATATGATTAAAAAACAAAGACTTGGAATTATCCAGTCAAGGGGGTTGGGGTGATATTATTATTGCCTTGCCCATTGCACGACACTACCACAACGAAGGATGGGAAGTTTATTGGCCCATTGTAGATGCATGGGTTGAACAGATGAATTCAGCCGCACCTTGGGTAAAATGGATTCCAGTAGTACCCGATCCTGGCCCATTCTTTCTTGATATACCCTTGCAACGTCTTAAGAACTTTAAGTGCGATGAGATACTGCCTTTATATCAAGCATTAACCGGACAAGACTTCCATAAGGAAGTATTCTTCCAACATACAAAGTTTGATCAATACAAATATCTACATGCAGGTGTTCCATTTAAAGAAAAATGGAATCTATCCGAATGTATTACTCGAAACCCTGCTCGTGAACAAGCATTGTACAATGCTAAAGTTAAGAACCCTATGTATGTGGTAACACACTTGGATGCCAGTGGTGGTCGAACACAATGGGATAGCAGTATGGTTCCAGAGGGTTGGGATATTATTGATATTACTCCGGATGGTTATATTTTTGATTGGCTTAAGATTATTGAAGGCGCACAAAGTATTATTATGACCGATAGCTGTATGGCCAATCTAGTGGATCAATTAAACATTGGGGAGGATCGTTACTTTATACCTATTCACCATATTGGATTAACTCCTGTACAAGGTAACTATTGGACCTGGTTGGAGAATCCTAATCTAAACCCTGCTGCTAGAACATTAGGAGTACCAGGATGATCATAATGGCCCCAATCAGTGTTGGCGAACTTGTTGATAAGATCACTATACTATTAATCAAACAGGAACGTATATTCAGCGAAGACAAATTGAAGAATATTAACAAAGAATTGGCACAGCTAACTGAACTACTAGATACATTGACAGCTGATCACTTTGAGAATATTGCAGACCTGTTCTTGCAACTAAAAGATATCAACAACCAACTGTGGGATATAGAGAACTACAAACGAGCTTGTGAATCCACAGACAACTTTGATCTAATTTTTATAGAAGCGGCCCGTAATGTCTATTTGAAGAACGATGAACGGGCACGTATCAAACGTGAAATCAATACACTATGCGGTAGTGATATAGTAGAAGAGAAAAGTTATTAAAGCCATTCAACCGGATCCTTAGAGAACCGCAAACTAATTGCTAGTCTAGGTTCTGGGCTAAAATTATCTACAGCATGTAAAACTTGTGTATTAAGCAAGATAGGACGATCTAACGTATAACTAGTAATCATATTGCAAGTAGATAAATTTGCAAGCTCGGCAATCCTATTTCCATAAAAATTATACAGAGGCGCGGTACAACTTTTATACAGTGTGGTTTTGCTATCTTGGCAATTTATAAATGGAATATTCAAAGCAAGTGTTGATGCGTTGTCAACTATTGGATCTTTATGAGCATACCTTGATTTATGATTTCCTGTAGAATATACTAACCCGGCGCCAATCACCTCTTTCCCCATAACATCGGGTATACAAATAGGCAACACTTGAAAAAATCGGTAATGACTCAAATTTTCTTTTAGATTCTTTAGATATATATTTCGAATTTCTTCTACTAGATCATTATCCACATCAATATATTTCCAGGTGAATATATCATCAGAAACAGATTTAGGTTTGAATATACTCTTGATCAACTTGAACATTATATTACGTTAATCTTGTTGTTTTCTCTAATAAGATTTTCAATGTCAGATACACATCCGTGAAACTCTACATCAATTTGTGCAAGTTCTTCAGCACTCATTGGTGTTGATAATGCAACTTTGTTATAATGCTCAATTAGATATCGTGTATCATGCTCCCACGGATGCCACTTTGGTAATATAATTTTAAAGAAAGGTACAAAGGTCTTGGTAATAATTCCATCACGCCCTAGTAAGAAACTAAGCCCATCTTTAAGTGTGCGCCATTTCCACAACTCATTATCATGTTTAAGCAATACAAACATATTCTTCATAAGGAAGTAATTTAGTTTGGTTGCAGCTAGTACACTAACAAATTTAAGTTTATATTTCTTACGATTATATAATTCTTTGGTATCGTACCACATGTCCAACGACGACCCTTTGTGCTCAATCTCTTCAATGCAATGCCATACCCATGCTTGTCTAAAATGCGGATGCATTGTGGCCAACATAGCTGGACGTTCTAGTAAGTATTCCATAATGCAGACTGCATTGTGTTCACCACCAACAAGAACAGGTATCCAGAATGCTTGTCCAACATCCAGATCACGTTTCTTTTTACCTGTGAGCAAGTGATGGAAAAACTCCGATGCTAATTCAGGTGCAGGTAACCCAATTTTGGTTAACCAGTCATTATATTTTTTATGGCTAAATGAATGCCAACTCTCTTGTGCAATCATTTCACTGACCTGCTCTCTTAGTTTAGGATCTTTAAGTTGTGGTTGCGTTACTTTGAGCGTATGAATAACAGTGCTTTCTCCACTTGGAATTAGCAAACTAAACCCATTCATGAAATGAGTTTTTAATGGACTATTATCAAACCAATAGCGCGGTAATACTTGATCCCAATTTTGTTTTAAAGGTACTGACTTGTACTCAAATTTCATATTTTCTTTCCTCTATATAATAACCATTTGGTTTTGATCCAACGGTAAAATCTTAAACCAAAATAGAATTTGACCAACTGCCAAATACTCCATAGGGTTAATAACATTTATACCTCTTTAAGCATAGAACTGAATATAACAATATAACAGGGAGATAATGCATCGATTGTAACATCATTATATTGTACAGCAAACATCTCAAAAGAACTATATCTTTTATTGTTTATTGAGTAATTGTCTCCAAATATAAACACCATAACACCTTTGTTAATGACTGTTACTGTACCCTGCTCTAGGTTAACTTCTTCATGTGATAACTTATACCCAGGCCATGGTGTTATACATTGTACCTCTACGTTATCTGTTAATGTAGTAGTTTTTATTCGTGTCTTACCTAATAGGGCGGGAACAAATGGTGTGACTGATGCTCCTGGAGGTCCAGGAGCATCAGCATTACCGCTAGGTAAATCAGTTCCAGGAAATTCAAATTGAACACTACCCCGTGTTAACATACTTCTGATTGGGATAGAATCTGGACCATACGGCTGCGCTAATTCAACTTCGTGTTGTGTTCCTGCAGGGCTATATACCGTTTCGGATACTACCAAATGCAATAAGGGAAATGCACTGGGTGCTTTGCATGTGCGTGACATATTATAATAGATTTATATTAATGGTTTCTGTTGAAATGATATTTGTAGTTTCAGTTGTAAGGTCAACTTTTTCCCACACTTGTTTAACCAATGGAATACTAACTACATGATTTGGATCAACTAAACTCTCAAGATGTGCTAGGTTACTTACTGTGCTGATCGACTGTGTACGTTCTAATAACCATACAGGTGCTCGTTGTTGTATTTCTCGTTCTAAATCAATTCCTGTGACAAACAATCCATCTACAATGGGTACATCAACAGCGTATGTGGCCACTTCTGCACCTGCTGAATCCACAAACATAATAGTTAATTGTCCAATTGCTGTGTTGACAGCCGTAATTTTATAATCCATACTTAATTCCTAAATGTTAACCTCTTGCGCCACGAACATCGCCGCCCAAGACACCACCAACTATATTACCTTGACCTACTACTGCAAATCCGGCACCCCCACCGGGGCCACCGGCAAAATCATATGTGGTGCCGTCTGTACCAACAGCACCAACAAGTCCACCAGCACCACCGGAG
>Ga0114964_10000496_pt1 | contig 30284 bp, 27 predicted proteins | sample C_131016_MF_Meta_FD_92638 | JGI IMG/M metagenome (GOLD analysis project Ga0114964, IMG submission 92638) | Freshwater microbial communities from Lake Croche, Canada to study carbon cycling - C_131016_MF_MetaG | ecosystem: Environmental > Aquatic > Freshwater > Lake | place: Lake Croche, Canada...
AGCACTAAAAACTCCGAAATCGTCAAGAAATCGGAGTTTTTTTATGCCCTTGTGGCACGTTTTTGTAGTCTTTTGTAATGTTTTTTGTGGCTCGTTTGATATACTTGAATAATTAAATATTTAAAAATACCTAGGCGAATCGAATAAAATAGAACACATTGCGGATCGGTTGGTGACTAGCTAAAACTTGATCAACTGAAATTGATAATTAATCTTGTGGTTATTCGAATTCCCTTTTAAATGTAAACTCCTTATAAAGAAAACAGATGTTTTCGTCCATATATTCAATGATGACTTTATAAGAATCTTTACTCCAATATTCAAAAGTAGTTTTTAAAGTACTTGAAGTATCAATAATTGATGATTTTAGAAGTTTATAATCTTTAGCTTGTAAATGTTTCCGATAAATTTCCAAAAGTGATAATTCCATATTATATATATAAATTATAATATTTCTATTATAAACTACTAGGTGATAAAAAAAGGAAATTATAAGAGATGTCAAGAATTGTAAATAGAACTGATAATTTAGAATTTAATCAGATTAGGTATTTTACTAGCGTAAGGTACCCTTAATTACATTAAATAAAAATTAATTTATGCATTTGACACAATGTGGCTCGTCTTTGGGTTGATTGTTTTGATTATCAATCTAATACAGTGATACTCGGAGAGTTAGTTTTGAGAGGTCGGCCCCAGCCAGTTCACAAAGCTTGTCACGAAAGTGACAGGCTTTTTTTATGCAAGGCCACGAAACAAGCCTGCTTGATTGAGTGGATGAGCGTAAAAAAAGGCAACGAAACGCGAAGCGGTTCGTTGAAAAGCTTTGGGTAAGGACACCATTCAGGGATGTCGGCGCAATGAAATGAAGCCGACAATCCCAGCAATCAAGTATAAATACGCTAATTCTCCATCCATAAAACCGCTACTATTGAAAAAATAACAAATTCTAATATAAGAATAATAATCTAATATTCAGAATAATATTCTAATTTTGTAAATAGTGCGCAATGGTAATAATCTCTAAGTCCACACTTAATAAGTATGGTGAAGGATATCCAGAAAGTAAAGAGGCTTTATTAAACTGGTATCTAAAAGTTAAAAATGGGAATTGGAGTAATTTTCATGAATTGAAAAGAAGCTTTAATTCAATAGACGCTGTTGGGAATAATAGATATGTATTTAATATCAAAGGGAATCAATATCGATTAATCGCTTTGATCATATTTGAAACAAGAACGCTATTTATATTGTTCATTGGAACGCATGAAAACTATAATAAAATAGAAGCATCTAAAATTGAATATAAAAAATTATAAAATGAAAATAGAAATAAAATCAAAAAAAGAATACCATGAAATGATGGTAGAGATTTATAATTTGATGAATAAAGGAGAAGGCAAGCTTACTAAAATAGAATTATCAAAATTATCAAAAATGGCTATTGCTGCTGAATCATACGAAGAAAATATATTAGGACTTAAGCCATTCAAAGAACCTGAAACTATTTCTGAATTAGTTGAACTTAAATTATTTGAACATAAAATGACTCAGGCTAGATTAGCAGAAGAGATGGGCTTAGCTAAATCGAAAGTCTCAGAAATACTTACCGGAAAACGAAAGGCAGATATTTCTTTTTTAAAAGGGATTCACAAAGTTTTAAAGATTGATGCTGAACAATTATTAGACATAGTATAAAAAAACTCCCCCGAGTAATCGGGGGAGTTTTTTTATGCCATCGTGGTAAGCTTTTGTAGTCTTTAGTAGTGATTTCTAGCACAATTCTAATGGCTTTTTCTAACTTGAATTCCTATTATAGTTTTGAAATTTTTATAGGAATTGTAAAATTACCTACCACTGGAATAACAACATTATTGGTATTCTTAAAATTACATGAAAAATTTCCAGTAATTGAATAGGTGTAATTAGCCGTAGTGGAATCTTTTTTTGAAATAGCAGTAATATTACTAACTATATTGGTAGATTGTAAAATGGTATTATTAAAAATGTTTGGAATGTTATTATCAATTAAACCAATTATTAAATCACAATTACATGAAGTTGCACTTAAAAGTTGGCCGCCATCATAAATTTTATGGGTACCAATTTGGTTAGTGGAGAAATCTGCATTTTTAGAGTAGTGTTTAACATAAACATCTAAAAAATAACTATCCACACTAATTTGCCCCACATTTGTTAATGTGTAAGTTTTATTAGCAACACATCCCAATTGATTAGGTTGGATAAATGTTGATACAGAATTTGTAGTATATTTTACATTATTAATATATGCGTTTAAAAAATAATTATAGTTGGTTGCACCCTCGTCTGGTTTACTGCAAGCGCACAATCCAATAGTCAAGCAAAGTAATAAGAAGCTTTTCATTTGATCTATATTAATTTTTATCATGATTTATATTTTTTAAAATACTTCACCCAAATTTACAAATATACCCTGACTACCATTCCCAAAACCATAATCTAAACATAGATTGGTGCCTGAATTTTTATTTAATTTTATTCTTATGCCTGCACCATACCCAGGCAAATAATTATCATATGGTCTTGTATTTCCATTAAAGCTTTGAACATTTGCAAAAATAACACCACCTAATAAACCGTTTTGCGAGATGTTGTATCTATATTCTGTTTCAAAATAGAACATTTGTTTACCTCTAAATCTGCTTTGTATATAGCCCCTGCCGGTATTGTATTGGTCGTCCCAACCAGTACTTGGCAGTAAAAGATAATTTGGATTACCTGCAATTGTGAACCAATTATAACTCCAAAAAGCTAATGTACTTTTTGAATTACTTGAAACATTAATATATTTTCTAGCATCAATTAACATTGAAGCAAATTCTCTTGTACTACCCAATTCTTGAAAATTCTGTCTTAATGTCATATTAAAAAAGTTACCTTTTTTGGCATTAATTTGATTTTTTCTGGAATCGTATAAAAGTTTAAATATAGGCCCACTTTCAACTTCGGTATTTCCAATTTCTTTTTGAATGTATACATTTATTCTTCTAGTTTGTGGGTCTAATACTTTGATATTATAAAAGTTTTCATAATAAAATCCGATACCGCCATAGAAGTTATTGGTAATTCTTCGTAAAATAGTTTCATGTAATTTTATTTGATCAAAATTTAAGGTATGTCCCTTATTGGGATCAGTGGTACCTCCTAAACCGAAAATATTAGACGGATAAGAAATATATCTATTGTCTGAAATAAAGTTATATTTTTTATTTTTTGACCAAATATTGGCATATAATGGAAAAATGATTTGATTGTATTGTGAGTAAGTAAAACTTGTTGAAATAGTAGATAGTTTAGAATCTGAACTATTATCAGGATAATATCCAATATTACCACTCACAAGTGCTGCAAATCCTGTTTGTAAAGTATAACCTGCCGCGGGTATAAGTGAAATGAAAAATTTCTTTTTCTTATCATTGATATCTGCTGTATCTACTTTTTTTTGTTTGAAAAATTTTTTAAACACATCCCCAATATCTTTCTCACTGATCGTGATTCCAATATTATTTTGCTTCTTTATAATTGAATCTAGTTGACCGTAATTTTTATTTATAAAAATAAAAAAAGACAATATAAAATATAAAACTTTAATTTTCACTTAGATGTAATTTTATAAAAATAAATTTACTTATTCTTTATTACTTATTACCAAAATAATTCAATAATCATAAAATTAATACAATAATAATCATCATTTACTTGAAGTAATCGGGAGCCTCTTCATTTTAAGCCTTCGAAGGAGCTAGATAGGGCTATTATTAATTTACAATTTCTTGGCCTTTACAGTAAATTGATTCCAAGTAATAATATTCTTACGAAATCGGAGTTTGTGGATTCAATTGTACTATTTTTTGAGGCAAAGAAGTAATGGCTTATTAAAACTTGACCATCTTTAATTGATAGCTAATCTTTCCATCATTTGAGCTCACTCTTATTAGATAAGTACCAGCTGATAATTGTCCTACATTTATTGGAATTCCAGCTGTAAGATTAGGTATACTTAGAACTTTATTGCCATTTGCCAAATCAAATGCTTCCATATTTAATTTTTGATACCCCTTTATAATAAAATCAAAATTTAAATAATTTACAAATGGATTAGGTGCTAATTTAATAAACTCATCCTCGCTTAGATTAACAATAGCTGTCACTAAATAATAATAAGGGTAACTCATTGCACTATTACATCCAAGTGCATTTGATTTTACTGTATAAGAACCGGGTAAATAAGGTTTTAATTTTTGAGCAGTATCATTTAATGCGACACCATCCTTATACCATAGGCTTTTTAATGCCGCATTTGAAACTAAATAATTAGCAGTATCTCTAAAAATTAGAGGAGTGGCTGGGATTGATCTTATTTCTATATTGATTTTTGATTTACTCCCCTCACAGCCAGTCATTGTATTTTTCTGACTTACATAAAAGTACTGGAATCCTACATTTGCCGTATTAGGCTTAGGTACAATAGCACTAGATGCTGCTCCAATCGAATCAATTCCATACCAAAGCAATGTATTGCCCGGCGAAAAACCTACTTTAAAAGTATCTGTTATATTTGTGTTTTGACAATAAAATGTATCCTTAACAGTTGGAGCAGTAGGTATAGTATTGACGGTGACTTTGAATGGATAGGATAATGCTGAACAACTATTGTCCGTTGTCTTTATTTGATATGTTCCTGTAGCAACTATTTTATAAGATTGATTAGTTGCATTGACAATACTTGTACTATTATTTAACCATTGATACTGACTAGCTAAAGATGAACTAATTTGTAATGTATTGCCCTCACAAAATGAAGTATCATTTATTTTAGATAATGTTGGTGTTGTACAAGTTGTAAAACCAGTTAATGAATCTGTATAAAATTCATTCGAAATAACTACATTCCCATTTAGGGTAGAATCAGGTATGATAGTAGATATTGTTGTACTATTTTCAACAATAAAACTTTTTACGGCTCTTCCGCCAATCACTACTTTAGTTATTTCTGTTAGGTTAGTTCCACTTATTATAATAGGAATTCCATTACCACCATTTTTTGGTAAAAATGAATTTAATTTAGGGGGACTTGTTGAAAATCCTGCTAATGATGCAATTCCTCCAGTAGTTTTCACATTCACATACCCTGGATAAGCAATACCAACCTGAGCAGTGATAAGCGTATCAGCTTCCACTTTAAAAGAAAGTGCTGGCAATCCACCAAATCGGACCTCTGACGCATTTAAAAAGTTTGTTCCCTTAATGGCAATCTTTGTACCGTTTAGTCCAAATTTTGGGTTGAATGAAATTATTTCAGGGGATTTCGCCTCCGAGAAGGAGCTGTTAAAAAATAAACCTCTGCCATGAGTGGCAGCAATAACTGCATAATCTGAACTTCTTAATTGCAACATATCCGTTCGAACATTTGAAAATCCATTATTTGATTGTGCCCAATTTGGACTTGCCGTTTCAAAATTACTGGTAGCATACACACCAAGTTCTGTTGCTAATAAAACTTGACTAGGAATTTTATTTGGATTAAATAATGCCCAACGAACTGGTATATCTGGGAAATCACCCATTTTGTCAACCCAATTTTTACCCCCATCCAAAGTATACCATATTTTTTTTGATCCATAATTAAAAAAAGTAATTAACAGTTCATTTTCAGTTGCCCCTAATTCAATACAAGAAATACTTCCAGCAGGAAAATTAGCTCCGCCAATCAAAGTACTACTTGGAATACTATCCGCATTGACCACTTTTAATAGCTGTCCTGTATTTGTTCCAAGAAAGATGGTAGAAGATAGATGGTTGTAGGGTGAAACTTTTAATGAGGTAACTTGATTTATTAAATTGGGCACTGAAACGTTTTCCATCATAGGCGTTCCTGTGATATTTTTAATTCTTACCAAATAATTATTTGAAGAATTTGAATATAAAATATGTTGGATTGGATCATAGCAAGCAGGATTAATAAACGACCCCATCATGGTATCTATTAATATTTTACTGAATGAAATACCCGTATCAGTTGATAAATAATAGGTGCTATATTTATTAGAAACGATTTGATATTTTGGATTTGTTTGATCGATAAAACAAAATGCACCATCCCCACTTGCAACTTCTTTACTAGCAGAAAAAGTTGGGCTTAAAAATTTTTGTGTGCCATTGTCCTGGGCCCCAGCTAAAAAAAAGTTTTTTCCTGCATTTGGATAAATAGCAGCTGCATAAAACTGTGTTACATTGTAACCATTATTTCTACTACTGATTGCATTTAGAGTGTCTGCATTTTGCAAATTGTTAGTATAAAATACACCGCCGTCATTTCCAAATAATGCTGTAGATGAGGATCCAGGCTTATAACTTATCACGTGTTGGTCTGCATGAACATAGGAATATTTAGCATTCCAATCATACCATTTCCCAATTTGATTCCATGTTGTTCCTCCATCAGTTGTTTTAAACAAGTCTATCCCCCCCACAATTACAACATTTGGATTATTAGGATCAACTGCCAACGATTGATCATACCAAGCTTGGCCTCTGGTAAAGTCATTTGGGGGAACACCCATATCAGCGTCTATAGGTTTTGTTAAGGTAGTCCAAGTTAATCCTTCATCTGTGGATCTATATAAGTTTTCTAATCTACCGTAATTCTCAACATAAGCATATATGATTTTTTCATTGGAAGGTGCCACTGCAACAGTAACCCTACCGAAGCCGTTTCCTACATTGATTTTTTTTACGACCACCCAATCTGAACCATTGACTGATTTTAATATATATCCACCCCCTCTATTTGTATTTGAAATTGGACTTTCTTTTGTACCAACCCAAATGGTATTGTTTTTACTTATTTGAATAGATGCTGGAACAAAGGGCACTTTATTCTTATTGGCAGAATCAATAATCGGTAAAATTTGTGTCCAAGTGTACCCTTTGTCTTCTGATTTATATAAACCAAGGTTGTCTGTGTTAGTATATTTACCCATATAGTTTGCAGCATCTATTGCAGCATAAATAACTGATTGATTATATTCATGTCTAATAACAATATCGTTTGAATATAAAAAATTCTTTGTTGAAGCAAGCTGAGACCAACTAACTCCTCCATTGGTAGTTTTCCAAATTCCAGCTCCGATGGAAGCGCCCACTCCAAAACCCTCACCTGTTGACACATAAGCCACCTTTTTATCTAAGGTATCAAACACAATTTTATTAATAGATAGTGATTGCCAAAAGTCATCCACTTTATTCCATACAGATGTTGGACTAGTAATATCATTATTAAACCATAAGCCACCGCTTACTCCACCTGCCCATACTTTTTTACCACTACTATCACTTGGGTCCCAAGTTAAGGCTCTGGTTCTACCTCCAACATTACTAGGTCCTAATTCAACCCATGGCGCACTTGATGATGATCCAGGGATGGCTAATGTTTTAAAGTTTGATTTTAATTTTAAAAAGTTTTGATGAATAATGTCTGGAAGTAATTCCGGTGTTGGTCTTTTAATTTCAAGATTCATAGTTCTTAAAAAATCCTGCTCAAATGCTTTATCAGGCCCATCTTGCTCAAACGGTCTATTTTCTTTTACACTTTTTTCTTTAAATGATATAATCTGTTGTTCACTTTTTAAAGATGTTTGATCGCTATTATTTTTTTTAACTCTTTTAACTATTAGATGTTTTAATCTATCATTTGCTGGATGAATTACATATTCAATTTTCGGGTTAGTTGTATTTAAGGTATTGCTAATTTTATCAACCTTTGTATTATAAATTTTTAAAAAAATAGCCAGTAATACTGGAATTGTATATAATAATATTTTTTTAAAATTCACTTTCATGTATTAATAATAACAACTTGTTTAAAATATTAATGTAAGACAAGTTGAAATAGTTTGTAACAATTTCTGCATTTAATTTATAATTTCTTGGCCTTTACACTAAACTTATTCCAAGAGATCACTGTATAACTGAACCCCTTTTTTGCCTTAGCCATTTTGGTGGTAATAATGATGGCACCATTTGAAGCCTGAATGCCATACAATGCAGATGCGGCGCCTCCTTTTAATACGGTAACACTTTCAATATTGTCAGGATTAATATCAATGGCCCTATTAGTATACCCAACTAAATTTTTATTTGCAGTTCCAGGTTCTGAAGTATTATCAATAGGCACTCCGTCCACAACATACAAAGGCTGATTACTTCCAAGAAAAGAATTATAACCTCTTATCACAACGCTGGATCCACTTCCTGCTTGCCCTCCCGTATTTGCAATTTGTACACCAGAAACTTTCCCTTGTAAACCATCAACTAAATTATACTTCCCATCAAATACATTTGAAACTGAACTTTCACTAAAGCTATTTAAATTTTGTTCTATTTTACCAGAAAATGCTAATTCGCCTTGTGCATTTATAATAGCCTTATCATGATAAGAAAAACTGCATGTTGAACTAAGTTCAACATCATACCTCCCCTTCCTATTTTTTGTTTTAAAAATATAACTGTTAGCGCATATAGTATCCTCATTTATTGTACCAGTAATTACATTAATTGGAAAAGACTTAAAAATATTTTCACCTACTTTTATAATCGCCACTTGATAAGGGGGCATTATTGTTATTACACCAGAATCAATTGCTTTATTTATTTCCCAAATACCCTCAATTTTATTAAGAGTAGATGCGTACTTTTCTAAATACGATTTATAGTCGCTTATTTTCTTAAAAGGCTGTGCATTTAAGATGAAGAAATTGAGCATCAACAACAAAAAAAATAAATTCTTTTTCATAATAAGTGTTTTGGCAATTTCCAAATAAGAAATGACCCTTACTTTAATATATCTCTAATAATCTTTTCGTGATGATAAGTGTGTACCCCTAAAAACTTTATTGCCTTTCTTAATTGCAAATCTCCAAAAATGGGATGGGTAAAATATTGATTACTTGCTGCTCTAGAAAGATGATCCAAACTTTTACGTGCTTCTTGAATCACTTCTCTAATGTAGGATTCAGTTAATTCATTCTGTGGATGTGTAAAAGTGGGCGCTTTTGCTTTTCCTCGGGGAAATTTTTTAAAAAGCAAAACATAAAAAGCCTTGAAACTAAATTTCTTTTTGAAATTAGAAGGATCCGAATTCACAATGGTCTTAGTAACACTCGTAATTACTAGGCAGCTATGAACGATATGCCAACCTATATTTGCCTCAGAAATTTCAGGATTGATTTTTGAAAATTCTGAGCTATAGGATGCTAGATTGTTTATCGATTTATTTAATTTGTTCATTTTTTTAAACAATTCTGCTAGTTTATAATTTAAGCCTACAAACTACGAAAATTAAGCTAAAGTAAAAAGTGCAAAAGCTAAGCCAATGATATTTATTTTTCAATCATTTTATCAACGGCTTCTTTTAAAACTTTGGCCCATAATTCATAGCCAGGTGCAATTAAATGTATGCCGTCTCCAGAACAATAAGTAGTATCTAAATCACCATTAGGCTTAACAAAATACTTGGTTAATGGCAAATAGCTTACCTGTTTCGACGCTTCCTTTTTTATAATCGAATGAACCACTTCATATTTTATTCGATTGCTTGAATTAGGCGTCAAGCCGGTGGGTAAAGGGCCAATTAAAATAACTTTAGTAGTAGGCATGTGCAACTTCATCCAGTTTAAAATTAATTTTATTCCTGCCGCTGTTTCTTCCCCGGAATCTTCCTGAAAATTATTAACTCCAATGGCCAACACCACTAATTTAGGTTTTGCACTTGCATATTTGCCATTTTGTAATCTCCAAAGTACATGCTGTGTTCTATCACCTGATATGCCTGCACAAACCCAAGATTGTTGCTTAAAATATTGATCAAAAAATACTTTACCTGCTTTGTAGGTCACATTAGGTCGATTCCCTCCAATGCCTTGTGTAATAGAATTACCAAGAAAAATGATATCTAATTTTTTATTGGCTTTCAACAATTGATTGATATCCTCATTTTGTACCCACCAATCTGTTCCTTCTATCCAACCAGCTGCTGAACGATATTCAGCACCTGGACTAGCAATAACCGCAAAATTTGTTTTGTACCCTGTATTGTTTAAAATAAAATCAACTATGAGTGTTGGATTTTCTAAACTATGGGGATGATGCCCCACTTTTGGTTTATGTATCACTGTAATTTTTCCGCCCGCAGCTTTTACTTTTAATTCAAAAGGATTTGTATTCTCCTCTACTGGAACAACTTCATCCGCATCTCCCACCACATGCAGCATTGGATAGCCCCCTTTTGCAATCGCATTGGCATTGTCTAAAGGGCTGTTATTAAAGGCAAGTGCTTGCGCCTCCGTTAAATGATAATCTGTTTTAAAAATTTCCCAATCTGCTTTACTTCCAGGCCCTTTGCCTTTTCCTCCTGGCCAACTTTTCAAATCTAGCACTGGTGCATCCACATAAATGGCTGCCACTTTTTCTGGATTTTGTAAAGCCCAATTATAGACATACACCCCACCTCTACTCATTCCTTCTAACACTACTTTTTTTGCTAACCCAAGCTGTTGCATGTAAGTATAAAATTGATTCCAAATCAAAACTGCTTCTTGGTTACCATATAATTCTACCACATCTGCATAAACAATATGAAAACCTCTTTCTAACAAGGCAATATCAGTTTGTGGCTCATGCCCCCAAAACCTAGCTCTCCATACCCAAGGCATCCCTTTGACTATTTTTTTAGGTTGTACTATTTTGCAATATCTATTGTTAAAACTAAAGTCGATGCACTCATATCCATTAAAAGAACTAAGCGTTTTCTTTTCCTTGATCTTTGCAAAAATGGACACACTCTTTTCTTGATTCAACTTTATTAATTCATATACCCTTTTAGCAATTACAGTTGCACCCAAAGAATTGGGATGTTGTTGATCAGTAGATAAATCTGACCTATCCATCAACAAAGAATAAATATCTAAAAGCTCTACACTAGTAGTATAAGCGATTTTTTGAATTGCAGGTATCAATTGGGTTTTTAAAACTGAATTGTATTTGACACTATTATTTTGAGTAAATATAGGTGTTGGCAATAATAAGATGATGCGTGGATGAGTAGGATATTGTTTAATACTTTGAATCAGCGCTAAACAATTCTTTTCAAAAGATAAATTTAATGAAGTGTCTACTAAATTTATTTCATTCTTACCCAACTCAACTATCACAATATTAGGACTAAGACGACTATTGCTAAATTTAGCCGTATCAAATTGCTTGACTTTACTTACCTCATAACTTGATCCTAATAAATTTCCAAGCTGAGTAGGATAGTTATTTTTTTCACTATTTACGGCACCTACTCCATAGGTTAGCTCATTGCCAATACAAACAACTTTTACTTTAGATTGACCGATACTAGGATGGCTCATAAAAAGGCTCAATAAGATAAATACAACAAAGGATTTAAATTTTAACATGGTATATTTTATTTTAAAACAATTCGTCAGGTAAAGGCAGTTTTTTATTAGTGGCTTTTACATAAGGCATGGGCGCATTCCATTTCCTTAATTGATTGGAAAGTAAATTAGTCAAAAGCTTTACTTTTTGAGGATATTGATTTGACAATTCTTTCTGTTCTCCAATATCCTGAACGATATTGTACAATTCTTTTTTACCTGTTCGCATGCTATATATCATTTTCCATTCCCCTTTTCTAATGGCACTATAATAATTAATACCTGGGCCATCCTTAGCAATCCATTTATTTGGAAAATGCCAGATTAAAGCTCTGGTTGTATCGATAAATTTTTCGTTTTTTAAAATGGGCAAAAAACTTTTACCATCAATAGCTTGTACTGTTTTATACTGATTCACTTTGGCCATTTCGAGTAGGGTTGGGAAAAAATCTTCTGCAATCACATATTGATCGGCTATTGAATTTGGCTTTACCACTTTTGGCCATTTAACAATCATGGGTTCACGAATGCCCCCTTCATAAACAGATCCTTTGCCTGCTTTTAATGGCAAGTTCTGTGTTTGTGATGCACCTCCTCTTGGAGGCACCAAGCCTAAGCCACCATTGTCACTCATAAAAATGATAATGGTGTTTTGATCCACTTTTTTTGCTTTCAAATAATCCATCAAATCCCCTAAACTTTTATCCATACCTTCAACTAAAGCTGCATATTTAGCTTCTGTAGAATCCAACCCTGCATCATAATATTTTTGAATAAATCGCTTATCAGCCATAAGCGGCACATGAACTGCATAGTGCGCCATGTTTAGAAAAAAGGGTTGGTTATTTTGAATGGGCGCTTCTAGTGCATTTAATGCTTCCTTGGTTAAGGCTTCGGTTAAAAAAGTCTCAGTTCCAAAATAGGACTCCAAATCTGGAACCGCTTGAGGCTGTGCCTTCCCTGTGATATTTCCATAATTATCCTCTGCTAAATAACTTTGAGGATGACCGCCTGCATGACCAGCAATATTGACTATAAAACCTAAATTTTTTGGATCTGCACCAGGTGTACCCATGGATGCCCAATGTGCTTTACCCACATGAATGGTAAAATAACCAGCTTTTTTAAGAAGAAATGGAAAGGTAGTCGCATACATTGTTTTCTCAATTCCGGCTACTGGACTTAATCCATTTATATTCCATGCAGCAGGCGATAGTTGTTCATCCAAATCATCCGTATTGTTATTTTTCTTGGGAGACGTCCAATTCGTAATTCCACTATGAGCAGCATTCATTCCTGATAATATACTTGTTCTAGTGGGGGTACAAACCGGAGCAGCATAGGCATTAGTAAACTTCATTCCTTCCTTTGCCAACCTTTCCATGTTTGGGGTATGGTAAATTTTATTGAGCGGTGTTACTTGATTCCAAAATGGAACAGAACAATCCTGCCACCCCATATCATCTACTAAAAACAAAACAATATTGGGTCTTGTTTGTGCAAAAACACAAGCCTGAATAGATATAAATAATAGAATTAAAGCATTTTTCATACTTACTTATTTTGAGTTTTGTTATTTATTTAGCTTGGTTATAATTTCAACTAATTGCTTCTCCCAATTTAACATTAGTTATTGAAAAGAAGTCAAAATTGGGCGGAAAACTGGTGGTTCATTCATAAAAAATTAATTTAAATATTGTGTTTTAAATAATCTTTTTTACTAAATTGGTGATTCATTAAAACTAAATCAAATGAAAAAAATGCTCTTCTTGTTTGCTTTTGCTTTTGTAAGCTTTAACTCTTTCAGCCAATCCTTACAAAAAGGAAGCCTAGTTGGATTACACACAGATATCGTAAAATTAAATGGCAAAACCACCATGGATCAATTTACCGACTTTGCTGCAAAAAAATGGGCACCCGCTTTTGCAAGTGCCTGCGGTTGTGAAGTTCGTATCTTAAAATATGTTCGTGGCGAAGGTGCAGATAAATTTAGCTACATGTTCATTTTTAAAAATGAAGCAGGTAGAGATAAATTTTTCAAAGCAGATGGCAAAATGAGCGATTTTGGAACTTCTGTTTTTGCAAAAACAAAACCAGTAGCTGATGAGTTAGCAAAATTAGGAACTATGAAAGGTATATATACTGATTGGTTAGTTCAATAAAATAATTTTATTGTAGACTCCATAAAAAAACCCGCTTCCATATGGAGCGGGTTTTTTATGCTTTTAAAGTAGTATTTTTTACATTCCTTCTTCAGCAAATACTTTAGAAAAATCTCCTAATGTAGTTTCTCTAAAAATTTTACCTGCAGTATTAAACCAGTCAAACTGAACAAAATAAGTAGTTACTGTTTTACCAGTTTTCTTAGATTTTCCACTCCATTTCCACCAAGATTGAACCACTTTTTGATCTTTTTCATCATAATGTAAATAATCTGGGTAGCCAACAGTAGTTACTGAGATGTTATCAAAAAATTTGTAATCTAATAATAAAGCGGCTTGATTTTCTTTTACAGACATGAATCTATCTACTCCAGAAATTGAAAATTTTGCAGTATCAGCATAAATAGATTTCCAGCTGTCTAAATTATGAGACACATAAGCCTTTGCCCCAGCATTAACCACATCTATATAAGGATGTTTAATGTAAATAGTACCGTTTTTCTTTTCTGTTTGAGAAAAAGAAATCATAGAAATTAATACCATCGTAGATACCAATAAGATTTTTTTCATTTTATAAATTTTTAATATTACTAATTTAAATAATATTCCTTTATAATCTGACATAATAAGTTAATTAATTATTAACAAGTTGGTACACTATTAGGAGGCTAAATGTTGCAGGCACCCCTTAATTTTTATTAATAAATTAATTAAACCTTAGTAAAATTCATACTAAATTGAGCAAAAATTATAAAAACCATGCAAGATCAAAATTTCAAAAACCATGCTAAAATGGTCCCAGGCTATCACTATGTCGCGCTTACTGCAATTTTAGTTTTTCTTATAGCATCTGTCAACTATTTCATTCAATCCACACCTGATAATAAATATCTAGGTGGAATGCTTTGCCTACTTTCTGTTATTCTTGTTTTAATCGCATGGTATGCACGCGGTTTCGCTTTAAAAGCACAAGACAGAGCCATTAGAGCAGAAGAGAATTTTAGGTATTATTTAGCCACCGGAAAACCATTTCCTAAAGAGCTTACTATTGGCCAAATTATCGCTTTGCGTTTTGCTGCTGATGACGAATTTGTTGCCTTAACCGCAAAAGCAGTGGCAGAAAATTTATCTTCCAAAGAAATTAAAAGCCAAATTAAAAACTGGAAGGCCGATCATTATCGCGCATAGTCATCCAACATGCTTCTTAACATAATTTGCTAGTAAAAATTAGTCGCAAATTCTAGTTTGAAAATATTAAACTAAAATGCCTTACCGAGTATCCACTCAGTAAGGCATTTTAGTTTAAGTTATATAGTTTTTATCCTGCTATGCCCAAAGGAGAGAAATATATAAAAATAGCAACAATTAAAACAATTACAATACTTGAAAGCCAAACATCCACTGCATTCCAACTAGCTCTTGATGCAGCTTTATCTGCACTCACTGTAGTTGCAAAAGTAAGCCCATTTAATTGCTCCTCTGATGGCTTTTCTGTAAATAAACTTACTATGATTAAAATAGCAATAGACACCAAGAATAAAATAATACAGAAATATAAAAAGTTGAGCGTTGCAAAATTATACGCAAAACCTGTTAAAGAAGTTCTGTTTAATTCTAAAATGATACGTAACACTCCTATTAAAAATCCAACCACCATGGCCGTGAATGCGCCTTTTGCATTAATCCGTTTTGAGAAAACCCCCAATAAGAATACAGCTGCAATAGGTGGTGCCAAATAAGATTGTACACTTTGTAAATACTGATACAACACACCAGAAATTTTAGACATTAATGGAATCCATATCATTCCAAGAATCACTACAATGGCTGTAGTAATGCGGCCCACTTTTACCAACTCTTTGTTACTTGCGGCTGGTTTTATCTTTTGATAAATATCCATGGTAAACAAGGTAGAGCATGCATTATAAACTGAAGCCAATGAACTCATCAAAGCTGCTAATAAACCGCCTGCCAATAAACCCCTTAATCCGGTAGGTAATAAATCACGCACTAAAGTTGGGAATGCCTGATTGGCATCTGTCAAATGTAATTTTCCTTGCTGTGAAAGTGAATAAGCGATTAAACCAGGAATTAAGAAAATGAAAAAAGGTAATAATTTTAAGTACGCTGCTAAGATGGTTCCACGACGTGCTTGCTTTTCATCACGACCTGCTAAACATCTTTGAACAATATGCTGATCGGTACACCAATACCAAATACCTACTATAGGTGATGCAAATAAAATACCCGCCCATGGAAAATTAGGATCACTCAAAGGTGGGAACATGGATAATTTTTCTTTTGGGATAGAATGCATTAAACTATTCCACCCTCCTACTTCATGTAATCCATAAAACATAAGTACAGCAGAACCTGCTAATAAAACCACCGCTTGAATGGCTTCTGTATACATTACAGCATGCAATCCTCCAAACACCGTATACACCCCTGTTATGATTACTAATATGATGGCAGCGGTCCAAAAATCTACACTTGGAAAAAATATAGTAATAACAGTGGCTGCCGCAAATATAGTTACAGAGGCTTTAGTAATAATATAACTTAGCAATTGAATCACAGATAAAAGAATGCGTGATTTTGCATTGAACCTTCTTTCCAAAAATTCTGGCATGGTATACACCATACTTCTCATATAAAAGGGAACAAACACCCATCCCAATGTTAAGATAATCCAAGAATGTAATTCATAATGACCCATTACTAATCCAGAGCTAGCAGCCGTTCCTGCTAAACCTACAATATGTTCTGAACCCACATTGGATGCCAATATAGATGCTCCAATTACAAACCAACCTAGATTACGATTGGCTAAAAAATAATCGGAAGGAGATGCTTTACTTTTTTTGATGGACCACACTGATACTGCGGTAATTACTGCCAAGTACAAGACAATGAATAACCAATCAATAGGTCCTAATAAATGTTCCATAAGCAAATTAGTTTTATTAATTTTTATGGAATATACATACTTATTTTAAACCTTACTTAGTATCCAACCTATTTTTACTTGGCATCCAATATTACTGGCGTCTTACCACCTCCCATAATAATCACTTTTGCATTTGGCGAAGTAATCAAACCCTTCATTACTTGTATTTGCTCATACTGTAATTGTTTATCACCCAAACCCGAACTAATAATTTTTTGGTAGTCGGCAATACCCTGTGCTTCTACTCTTTTACGTTCTGCTTCTTGCTTTTCTTTTTGCAATACAAATTGCATCTTTTGTGCATCTTGCTCTGCTTTAATTTTATCTTCAATAGATGCTTTTACAGTGGCAGGTAAAACAATATTTCTTACTAACAATTGTTCTAACACCAAACCTCTTTGTTTTAAATTTTCTTCGATCGTTTTAAATATTCTACTTTGAAACTCATCTCTTTTTACCGAATACAAATCTACTGCAGTATAATACACAGCATTGTCTCTAATTTTAGTTCTGGTGATAGGACGAACAATTACATTTTTAAAATCATACCCAATCTCTCTAACAATTTTAGGTGCTTCAGTAGATTGTACACGATACAAAACTGTTAAATCAATCACTACTTCTAATCCATCCGCAGTTAAAACACGAATGGCATCATCCCCTGCTACTTCACCTTCGGTATGCACTCCACTCATCGTATAGTTTTGAGTTCTTACATCAATCGTATTCACATTCACCAAAGGATTGACAAAATTCAAACCACTGCTAATGACATCGTCTTGCACTTTACCAAACATTGATTTTACGCCTATTTGCCCAGCATCAATTTGCTTGATACAGGAAGTAAGAACGCCTATAACAATTACAACTAGCCCTATACTTCTGATAGTTCCTGTTGGTATAGCTACTGGTAGATTCAAATTTTGAACAGCTCCTGCTGCAAAAAATAAAACAATCCCTAAAATAATAAATAACATAAAATTTAATTTAAGTAAGTGCCTAGATGAGCACTTTAGATTGACAAATTTGTCTACCTAAAAGTACATATTAAATTGGCACCCAGTATCAATTTATCCCAAAATTAAGAAGGCCCCATAGAAATGGGGCCCGATTTTAACGATTGCTTGCTTAAACCATAAACCTGAACTAAAAAAAATTAAAACCTATACACCGCTGCAAGTAGGAAATTACCAGCATACGGATTGAGGTGACTATTGTTATTGATGAAAATTTTGTCTTTGGCATTGTCAAACCTTAACTCAGGGATGAGCGTCAACTTTGCAAAATGAATATTAGCAGAGAATGTATTTTGGAAAATAGAAGTTCCCACCCCTACCACACTTTTTGTATCATCAAAAAACTCAGTTCTCCAAGTAAAACCAAATTTTGCAGTTGGATCATAATTTACATAAAAAGCATTGCTGCTCCAGTTGGCACCAGCTATATTAGCAAGGGTACCATCATAATTAATACCAACTTGACTTGTCACCACTCCATTTAAGACTAACTCAAATTGAGATTTGTCTTTACCTCCTTGATAATTCAAAAAAGCTTTCAACTTATCATCTTTCGTTCCAGTACTAAACTGAGCAATGATCATTTTATGGGGAGAATCAGCACTCACAAAATCGGTTGGTTGTGCTACTCCAATCATCATGGCAGATTTACCACCTAAAGCAATATCTGCTCTAAGGCCCGCATGAAAAAAAGGACTATAAGAAAATCCATAACTCATACTATAGTTTCTATTAATGTAAGCATCTGTTAATTCAAATCCAAAATGGGTCGCCCATTTACCTATAGTAAACTTAATGGTTGAATTGGGCGCATAACTTATAAAAGCTTGTTTGAAAATAGTGGCTACACCCTTATCATTATAAGAAAACTCCTCGGCTCTTTTTCCAACCCCTATATCTACGGTAGCTCCAAAATTACCCATGACATGATCTGCTTTAAAGGAGGCCATCCCCAACTTTAAAGCATTACTCGAATTGGTAAAACTTGTTTTATTGTTTTCAGACTTATTAGCAAAATCTCCTTTATAATAGCCATCAATATAATAAGTGAATGTGGTCGCATTGCTAGGAGCCAAAGCCACCACTTTGGAGCTATCCAATTGTGCGAATGAATAAATTGAGGAAAATAGGGGCCATAATAAAGAGATTGTTTTTTTCATTAGGGATTCTGACTATTTATATTACAAAAAATTATATGTTTTTTAGTTCACTTTTTTTTAATTTTTTTATAAATTTATGAGCAAATTTTTAATTTTACTATTATTAAATTTTGTCTTAATTTTCTTAAAATATTGAAAATCAGTATTTTATTAATTTTAATATTATATATATTATTTTTATTATGTTTATTTATAATGCTAAATTAATATTTTTAAAGTCATTTTATCTAATTTATTTTATATTTATTTTTTTATAATATTTAAAATTAAGAAATGTTCAGTCATTTATCTGATAAATTTAAAAAATTTTAAACGAAAAATTGACTGTTTTACATCTAATTAATTCTAAATCAGACAAATAGTAAAAAAATTGGTAACTTCAATAACACTCATTTTCTGATAGTTATATGCCATTTAAAGATTCCAACTCAAAGAACAACGATATCAAATTTGAGGCCTTATTCAACTCTGCCTCCATCGCCATCATAGTAGTTGATAAGCATGGGGTAATCGTTATGGCAAATCACTACGCCAACAACTTATTTGCTTACGCTAATGACAGTGTGGTAGGTGAAATGTTAGAAAAGCTAATCCCCCAGCGCTATCATCACAAACATGTTGGGTATCGTGACCATTATATGGAACAACCTAAGGCAAGAACAATGGGATTAGGCATGACCCTGTCGGCTCTAAAAAAAGATGGAAGCGAGTTTCCCGTAGAAATTAGTTTGGGACATTTTAAAACGGGAGAGGAACAATTTGCCATTGCCTATATAGCAGATATTACCAAGCGTAAATTAAATGAAGAAAAAATTATAGCGCAGCAGGTGGAAATGGAAAAAGGAAAAGAGATCAATGATTTAAAATCAAGATTCGTTTCCATGGCCTCTCATGAATTTAGAACACCCTTAAGCACTATCCTATCCTCAGTATCCTTGCTTTCTAAATATACTAGTACCGAAGATCAATCAAAAAGAGATAAACATATAGACCGTATTAAGTCCTCTGTTAAAACTTTAACCGATATCTTAAATGAGTTCTTATCATTAGGTAGAATTGAAGAAGGAAAGGTAGATATGAACCTGGAAATTTTTGACCTAGTTGAATTTATGAATGCAATGAATAATGAAATGTCAGTTTTATTAAAGCCTGGACAAAAATTCATATTCAATCATAAGGGGAATATGCAAACCTATACCGATTCTAATTTATTAAAGCATATCATGATAAACATACTTTCTAATGCAATTAAGTTCTCACCAGAAAATGCAAGTATTACAATAGATACAGAAGTGACTAGTAACCATACGAAAATTAGTATTACTGACAATGGTATCGGTATTCCAGCGGAGGATCAAGTACATTTATTTGAAAGATTTTTTAGAGCCACCAATGTAACTAATATTCAAGGTACTGGTCTTGGGCTACATATTGTAGGTAGGTATATAGAAATTTTAAAAGGAACAATAAAGTATACTAGCGAATTTGAAAAAGGTAGCACATTTAAGATTCAACTGCCATCAAAAATTAACAATGATTTTGAATAAAATAAATTTACTATGGAAAAGATTTTATTAATTGAAGACAACGAAGCCTTAAGAGAAAACACTGCAGAAATATTAACCTTAGCGAATTATGTGGTAAGTACGGCTGAAAATGGAAAAATTGGAGTAGAAATGGCGATGGCCAACCCTCCCGATTTAATTGTATGCGATATAATGATGCCTGTTTTAGATGGTTATGGTGTATTCCAAATCATAAGCAAAAATGAAAACCTACAGCATATCCCTTTTATATTTCTAAGTGCCAAAAGTGAAAGGAATGACTTGCGTAAAGGAATGGAAATGGGTGCTGATGATTATATTACCAAACCATTTTCAGACTCAGAATTAATTAATGCGATAAGAGCACGTATCGAAAAAACGAAAATTCTACAAAATGCTGGTGGCAATGGTATAGAAGCTTGGTTTCAAATTATATCCGAATTAGGCAATAAAGATGAGATGCATAAAGCACTCGAAACGCATGATGTTATAGACTATAAGAAAAAACAAATCATCTATTCCGAAGGACAACATCCAAATAAACTCTACTATATCGAAACCGGTAAAATAAAAGTGTATAAAACAAGTGACAGTGGCAAGGAATTGATCACTGGACTATTATCACCGGGTGATTTCTTTGGACATATCCCATTGATAGAAAATACAGTATATGAAGAGTTTGCAGAAACCTTAGAGGAATCTTCCATAAGAGTAATTCCGAGAAAAGAATTCGAACATCTTCTTACACACAATCAAGAAATAGCTTTAAAAGTGATCAAGTTACTTGCTAACAATATAGCCGAGAAAGAGCAGCAATTAGTAGCACTAGCCTATGATAGTTTGAGAAAAAGAGTAGCGGATGCTTTGCTTACACTAAAAAAGAAGTATGCTAAGGAATCTGAAGTGGGTAATTTTTCTATTTCTATGTCTAGGGAAGATTTAGCCAATATTGCAGGAACAGCTACCGAAAGTTTGATACGCACTTTGAGCGATTTTAAATCAGAAAAATTAATTGAAATTAAAGAAGGTAAAATTATAATTCTGGATGAAAAGAAGTTAGCAAACTTATTTAATTAGCATTGTTTTAGCGTTTAAAAGAGTGCTGCCTCAAATCTTTCATTGACATCGTTTTTCCAACTTATAAAGTCATTTTCCAAATACACTACTTGACGCTTGTATTGCTTAAAATCAAGTACCAAAGAGGCGTCTACTATATTATTAATTGACTTTGTTGCCTTTGCTTTATTTCTTAAAATAAAAATATCGCCTTTTAATAATTTCAATGCTGTTTCTCTATTAATTATTTGCAACTCTAAATCTTCGGCCCATACTATAAAATCATGCATTACGATATTTTCAAGCAGGCTACTTAACTTTCTTTTTATAAAAGCTTGTTCCTCTTGTATAAAGTCTAAGGACCTTACCAATGATTCTATTTCTTGTAAAACAATTTCTTTGTTCATTACGAATTAATTATGGCAAGGGTAAATCCTAATTATTATCTAATCATATTATACCTGAAGAATTTGGGATAATATGATAATTATAAAAATAAGATCTTAATGATGTCACAACTAAAACAAAAATGATTCATTTAAGTCAAGAAATTAGTGAGTCGAATCATTCCTAAAACTGATAATTATCATGTTTTAGGGTAGCATTTTTATAAAATTGGTATCCAAGGCATTCTGCACTTCTATATAGCCTTGTTTATACCAATGCGTCCGAGACACTAAGGCTAAAATTTGATTTTGAATAAAAAGTTTATTTTTTTCAAGCACCTTTAATTTACTTTTTTGCCCAGGACTAGCATAGTTGTACAAAGCACCATAAAAATTATATTGTGCTGTCTGCTTTAAAAAATCAGTTGGGCTTTTTTGAGCCTCCATCATTTTTTTATTTTGTACATACCAATGCAAAATAAAATCATTCAATAGTCCATCTTCCCACAACACTTGAAAGTTGGTATCCATCAACAAAGGCGTTCCATTAATCCACTTATCAGGATAAATTCCTCCACCCCCATACACCAAATGCCCTTTAGGTGTTTTGAATGAAGCTCCCTTGAAACTAGAGTCCTGCTTGCCTAATGCATCTTCATGCAATCGGACAACAAAATCATTCTCATATTCCTCTTTGCCTTTCGTATAAGATCTTTGTATATTTCTGCCTAGTGGTGTATAATATTTTGCAGTAGTTAAACGAACCGCTCCTCCATTGGATAATTTAAATTGCTGCTGTACCAAGCCTTTTCCATAGGAGCGTCTTCCTATGATGGTGGCTCTATCCCAATCCTGCAAAGCACCTGCTAACACCTCACTTGCCGATGCCGAAGTTTCATCCATTAAAATAGTTAATCCTCCTTGTTCAAACAGCCCTTCTCTTTTGCTAAAATAATCAACACGAGGTGAATGCACACCTTGTGTATAAACAATTAATTTATTGCCGCTCAATAATTCATCTGCTATACCCACCGCTTCTGATAACAAACCTCCCCCATTCCCCCTTAAATCTATCACTAAAGATTTCATGCCTTTTTGCAATAAGGGTTCCAAGGCTTGCATAAAAGCTTCATAGGTTCTATCTGCAAATTTTGCAATTCGGATATAACCTTGAATGCTGTCTATCATATAGCTTGCTTCAACAGGTGAAACGGATACATTATCTCTGGAAATAACAAACGACTTTTTCTCCCCTGAACGATCTATTAATAATTTTACTTTACTATTTGCAGGTCCCTTTATTTTTTTTCTAATCTCCTCTGCCTCTATTTTTTTTCCAGAAAGTTGAATGCTATCATCGGCGCTTAAAAGAATATCTCCAATTTGCAATCCCGCCTTCGCTGCTGGACCGTCTTTCATAACATACGCCACAAAAACACTGTCTCTAAATTGTTGGAACTCGATACCTATTCCTTTAAAATTGGGTTGTAATTGCTCATTTACCTCACTTAAATCCGCAGGCGGAATATAAACAGAATGTGGATCTAACTGTGCTAAATAAAAATTAGCCACTTTAATACCTGCACTATCATTGGGAATTGAATCGACATACTTTGATTGCACTAAATCCATCATTTCCTGAATAGGTTGTTGATGATTTCGAGTGAGTGTACCAAGATTAAAATTTCCTTTAAAAAAGACCCCTATTAAAATACCCAAAATGACTAAAAAGCCATAGAACAAGGGTTTACCCCAATTCAAATTATTATTTTCTTGCATGCTAATTTTATTCGGCCTAAAATTACACTAAAATGGCTATTTTCACACACAAGAGTGACTTGTTATGATAAAGAATTACCTCATTGCGGATAGTGGTGCAACCAAATGCCATTGGACCTTGGTGCAAAACAATAAAAAAACTACGGTGAACACCATTGGTATCAGCCCTTATTTTTTATCCACTAAAGAAATGATTCAATTGTTAGAGCAATCTTTTGCTAAAAAAACAAATGTCTCTAAAATAGACGCAGTATACTTTTATGGTACAGGTTTAACCAATCTTGATAATATCAAATCCTTAAAAAAAGCATTAAAAGCAGTTTTTACCAATGCTACCCTTTCAATAGAAACCGATTTAGTCGCTGCGGCTCGTGCTAGTTGTCAAAATGAAAAAGGAGTGGTATGTATTTTAGGCACAGGATCTAACACTGGTTTTTACAACGGCAAAAAAATTTCTAAAAATAGTCCTGGTTTAGGCTATGTATTAGGTGATGAAGGCAGTGGCGCTTATTTAGGTAAAAAAGTAATTCAATATTTTTTATACCAAACTTTTGATGAAGAACTAATGGCTGCTTTTGAAAAAAAATTCAATTTAACCAAAGACGCCATTTTAAATAGCATTTACAAAGCACCCTTTCCTAATCGAACCCTTGCCTCTTTTGCACCCTTTCTAACTGAGCACAGAGGCCATTATATGATTGAAAATATTATTGAAGATGGTTTAAATGATTTCTTTTTTGCCCATATTAATAAAATGAATGAATCCTGGATTCACCCCATCCATTTTGTAGGTGGCGTTGCCTTTGCTTTTAAAGATGTGATCAAGCAATTGGCATTGAGCTATGAAATTGAATTAGGAAAAATTATTAAATCACCCATGGAAGGGTTGATTACTTTTCACAAAAAACAGTAACCTGCTACTGGCTTATTTTGTATGCACGACATTGAACCACATTATCATTGGCGCCATTTGTATATGGCTGAAGAAGATCCAAAGTCGATTTTTTTTGGTAGGCAGTACAGTGAATTTGAATTTTCTCAAACCGTTTACAACTATTATATCCATCCACAATGGGATGAATTTGGCAGTAAAACTTTGTACTTAAAAATTTTATTTGTCGACTACGATTTAAAATTTGCGATCGTTGAAATGATTGGGGAATGGAACGATGCCATTGAAAATGACATCATGGAATTAAAAAGAGAAGTACTAGATAAACTTATGGAAGAAGGGATTTATAAATTTATTTTAATTGCCGAAAGTGTTTTTAACTTTCACAGTGGCGACAAAGATTATTACGAGGAATTGTATGAACAAACTTCGGAAGAAGAAGGCTGGGCAGTTTTAGTTAATTTTCATACTGCTGCACAACATGACTTTTTGTTACGTAAATTAAATAGGTACATTGAACTGATGGAAATAAACGCTTGGAGGACCTATAAACCTGAAGATTTTTTTCAGCTAATTGATCAAAAAATCAATCAACGGTTAGGCTAGTTAACCGTTTTAATAAATTAGTTCCTCATAAGCTGCCTGCAACTCACTATAGGCATGATTGTCTTTGGCTTCTTTTGCAGCCGCCATGCCTTGTTCATACCATTTTATAGCCGCTTCTTTATCATTCCTACGTTCTAAGCATTTGGCCAAATGATAATAAGAACCAATATAATCTGGCGCATCAGTCAACACTGCAATAAATAGATCCTGGGCCTTTTGCTCCTCCCCAATTTTGATATACTCTAAGGCCAAAGCATGTCTTAAAAAATTATCCTTAGGTTGTTGATTTAAAAACTCAATAATTCTTTCAATTCGTGTCATCTTAACTTATATTTGCATTAGTTGCATAAACAACTAACTATTACTTAACAAAATTAGCCATCATGAAGATCTTAGTTTGTATCAGTAAAACCCCTGACACTACTGCTAAAATTGCCTTTATCGAAGGTAATACAAAGTTTGATGAAAGTGGAGTTCAATGGATTATCAACCCTTATGACGAATGGTACGCCTTGGTTAGAGCCATTGAATTAAAAGAAAAAGACCCCAGCACTGTGATTCATTTAGTAACAGTGGGTGGCGTAGAGACAGAACAAATCATTAGAAAAGCTTTGGCCTTGGGTGGTGATGAAGCGATAAGAATTGATAGAACAAGCAACGACTCTTTTACAGTGGCCAATCAAATTGCACAAGTGGCTAAAGAAGGTGCGTACGATTTAATTTTAACTGGAAAAGAAACCATTGATTACAATAGTGCCTGTATAGGCTCCATGTTGTCTGCGCTTTTAGACTTACCATTTGTTTCTTTAGCAGATCATTTTGAAGTAAACGGAAATACAGCTACTATTAAGAGAGAAATTGAAAGTGGCGAAGAAACCTGTGAAGCCAGTTTACCAATGATCGTAAGTTGCCAAAAAGGAATGGCCGAACAAAGAATTCCCAATATGCGAGGTATTATGGCTGCCCGAACGAAACCTTTAAAAGTGATTACGCCTGCTGCGTCTGGCGCTTTAACAAGCATTCAAATATTTGATTTACCTCCTGCAAAATCGGGTGTAAAATTAATTGACCCAGAAAACATGGAGGAGCTTGTAAAATTATTAAAAGAAGAAGCCAAAGTTATTTAACCCTTTACAATTTTATTTTATGGTACTAGTATATATAGATCAAGCAGATCAACAAATTAAAAAAGCTTCATTAGAAGCATTGTCTTATGGTGCAGCCATTGCAAAACAATTAGGCTGTGCATCAGAAGCCATTATTGCTGGAACAGTTAAAGACAACCTAGCTGAATTGGGAAATTTTGGTGCACAAAAAGTACATCAATTAAAAAATGAAACTTTAAATTCTTTGGATGTCAAAGTACACTCCACCATAATTGCTGAAGCTGCAAAAAAATTAAATGCAACTGTTGTTGTTTTTGCACACAATATAAATGGTAAAGCCATCGCCCCTGCAGTAGCGGTAAGACTAGGCGCTGGCATCGTTACTGGCGCTTGCAGTTTACCTAACACCCAAAATGGTTTTGAAGTCACTAAAACTGTTTTTTCTGGAAAAGCATTCGCAACAATAAAAATAGAAACCCCTATTAAAGTTATTGCCATCAATCAAAATAGTTTTGGAATAGAAAAATATGATCAAGCAGCGAGTGTTGAAGAAATGAGTTTAACTATTCCAGCAGCTTCCATAAAAATTACCAAAGTTGAAAAAATTGAAGGTGAAATTCCTTTAACAGAAGCCAATTTGGTAGTAAGTGGTGGACGTGGATTAAAAGGTCCAGAAAACTGGGGCATCCTTTTAGACCTTGCCAAAGCTTTGGGTGCTGCCACCGCATGTAGTCGCCCAGTTTCTGATTCAGATTGGCGCCCCCATCATGAACACGTAGGTCAAACTGGAATCCAAATTGCGCCTAATTTATATATCGCCATTGGTATTTCAGGGGCCATACAACATTTAGCAGGGGTAAATAGAAGTAAAACAATTGTAGTAATTAATAAAGATCCAGAAGCTCCGTTTTTTAAAGCGGCAGACTATGGTGTAGTGGGTGACGCTTTTGAAATTTTGCCAAAATTAACTGCTGCAATTTTAAAAATGAAGTCCACCGCATAGCATAATTATTTAACTTTGGGAGGCAAACCCTTATATGCAAAAAATTGAACTAGAAATTGTAGCCTTATCTCATAGTATTACCCAATCTAACTCCTATGCAGTTATTTTAGGTGAGGTGAATGGCTTACGTCGACTCCCAATTGTAATAGGTGGTTTTGAAGCACAAGCCATTGCTGTGGCATTAGAAAACATGCACCCTTCCCGCCCTTTGACGCACGACTTGATGAAAAATTTTATGACTGCTTTTGATATTAAATTACAAGAGGTGTATATATGTGATTTACAAGAAGGTATTTTTTATTCTAAATTAGTTTGCTTTACCGCAAATGATACCATCGAAATTGATAGCAGAACCAGTGATGCACTAGCATTAGCTGTTCGTTTTGGATGTCCTATTTATGTGTATGATACTATTTTAGAACAAGCTGGTGTAGCCAATGAAAGTGCTGAAAAAAATACTACCCCTACCAACATTACTACCCCTGCTTCTATCAATGATTTAACAAGCTTATCCATCAATGAGTTAAATAAATTATTACAAGAAGTACTAGAACAAGAAGATTATATCCGCGCTATTGATATTCGAGATGAAATCAATAAAAAAAATGCGCAAAAGAAATCTTAAAGAATGATTCAATTTCCCAATTGCAAAATTAATTTAGGCTTATCTATTTTAGAAAAGAGGAAAGATGGATTTCATTCTTTAGAAACCGTTTTTTATCCAGCTGCTTTAAATGACTTGCTTGAAATAACAAAAAGCAGTACTCAACAAAAAGAAAATGTTGAATTTTCAAACTCCGGAAACCCAATACCAGGTGACGTTTCAACAAATTTATGTAAAAAGGCTTACGATTTATTAAAAGCCGATTTTCCTCAATTGCCCCCTGTTAAAATTCATTTACATAAAAATATTCCCATCGGCGCAGGACTAGGTGGCGGATCGAGTGATGGGGCTTTTACACTAACTATTTTAAATGATTTATTTCAGTTAAAATTGACAACAGAAAAATTGATCCACTACGCTGCAAAATTAGGAAGCGATTGTCCTTTTTTTATTTTGAATAAGGCTTGTCATGCTACGGGGCGAGGTGAAATCATGCAGCCAATTTCAATAAATTTAGACTCCTATACAATGGCTTTAATACATCCAAATATTCCTATCTCTACTGCTTGGGCATTTCAACAAATAACTCCTTTCATTAAAGAAAAGTCAATTGCTGAAATTATTCAGCAACCCCTCAACACTTGGAAAGAAGAGTTAATCAACGATTTTGAAAACCCCGTTTTTAAAGCCCACCCCCAACTAGCTACTATAAAAAATTATTTATACGAGCAAGGTGCTATCTATGCAAGCCTAAGTGGCTCAGGTAGTAGCCTATATGGAATATTTCCAAAGGGCACCTTGTTGAATTTTCCCAGTACATTTGATAAATTACAAATGAACCTTATTTGATTTGTTTTAAAATATCCGAATGCAAACGTTTGTTATTTAATATTGTTTAATATTTTTAGTCATAAGTTGGATAATTTCAAATGGTTGGTAAATTCTTTGCAATTCTGCTACTAAAAATCCTTCTTTTTTCGTAATTTTCCACAGATCGTTACCCGATTTAAAATATCCTATAAACAACCGGTTGAAAATGACGAAAAATGAAAACTTAGGATTGTACAATCCTGCTTATGAACACGACGCTTGTGGTATTGGATTTGTTGCCCATATCAAAGGAGTAAAATCGCATCAAAATGTGATTGATGGTTTAACTATTTTAGAAAACATGGAGCACCGTGGTGCTTGTGGTTGTGAAACAAATACAGGAGATGGTGCAGGTATCATGATTCAAATTCCACATGAATTTTTCTTTGATGAATTATTACAACAAGACATTCACTTACCAGACTTTAATGAATATGGTGTTGGATTTATTTTCTTTCCCAATGATAAAGCTATTTTAAACGAGTGTAAAGAAATTTTTGCACGTGCAGCCGAAAAATTAGGCATTGAAATAATTGGCTATCGTAAAGTACCGGTAGTTAAAGATAGTATAGGCCCCTCTGCCTTATCTGTAGAGCCTATCATGGAACAGGTTTTTGTTAGAAAACCAGACCACATTACTGACCCAGAAGATTTTGAAAGAAAATTATTTGTATTAAAAAATTACGCTTCTCATACCATCAATAACTCCATTAAAAAAGAAGCCATTGGATTTTATATGTCTTCCTTATCACAAAGAGTTATTATTTACAAAGGGCAATTAACGAGTCATCAAGTTCGCGAGTATTTTCCGGACCTAAGTGACAAAAGAGTGGTGTCTGCATTTGGATTAGTGCATTCTCGTTTTGCTACGAATACTTTTCCTTCTTGGAAATTAGCACAACCCTTTCGATATATCGCACACAATGGAGAAATTAATACGCTCCAAGGAAATTTAAATTGGCTTAGGTCTAATGAAGCAAGCTTTTTCTCTCCTTATTTTACTAAGGAAGAAATTGAAATGATTTTACCAGTAGTAACTGCAGGACAATCCGATTCTGCTTGTCTAGATAACCTAATTGAATTACTTACTTTAGCTGGTCGTTCATTACCTCATGTAATGATGATGCTTATTCCTGAAGCTTGGGATGGCAATGAGTTAATGGATCCAGTGAAGAAAGCCTTCTACGAATTTCACGCTGCCTTTATGGAACCTTGGGATGGACCCGCTTCTATCTCATTTACGGACGGAAAAATAATTGGTGCCACTTTAGATAGAAATGGATTAAGACCTTCTCGTTATTGCGTCACCAATGATGATCGTGTTATTATGGCTTCCGAAACAGGCGCTTTGCCAGTAGACCCATCCACTATTATTGAAAAGGGACGTTTGCAACCAGGCAAAATGTTTGTGGTAGATATGGAGGCCGGTAAAATTATCAGTGATACTGATTTGAAACAAAACATTTGTGCCCAACAACCTTATGGTGATTGGTTAAACAAATATAAAATTCGTTTAGAAGAATTACCTGAACCAAGAATTCAATTTACGCATTTAGAACACGATCAAATTTTTAAATACCAAAAAGCTTTTGGTTACAGTAAAGAAGATTTAGAAAATATCATAACCCCTATGGCGATTGATGGCAAGGAGCCTATTGGTTCCATGG
>Ga0114964_10000497_pt1 | contig 30245 bp, 29 predicted proteins | sample C_131016_MF_Meta_FD_92638 | JGI IMG/M metagenome (GOLD analysis project Ga0114964, IMG submission 92638) | Freshwater microbial communities from Lake Croche, Canada to study carbon cycling - C_131016_MF_MetaG | ecosystem: Environmental > Aquatic > Freshwater > Lake | place: Lake Croche, Canada...
TCACTGCCGATGGAATCTTTGGTCCAAAGACAGTTACAGCTGTAAAGCACTTCCAGACCACACATAACCTTGTAGCCGATGGCATAGTAGGCCCAGCAACCTGGAAAGCACTAGGAGCCTGAGTTGAGCACACGTTATCGCGGTAATTTTCTATATGGTACGCTGAGTGGATACAATGCCACTCAGACTACCTTTTCTGGCACGGGGTTCCCTCACGATATGACTACTGGTGCTTACCTGCCTGTTGTTATCAACCCTGGTTATAATGGCGCTACAGCTAGCGGTGAGATTGTTTATGTAACAAATGTTACCACCTCTGGGGCAGTTGATACTATTACAATCAGTGGTGGTCGTGGGCGTGAAGGAACCACACCCGGTAGTGGTCCAACTGGTACACAATGGGTCTCCGGGCCACTGGCCAGTGACTTTGGACTAGCTAACCAGATCAAGAATGGTGAATTCCCTGAACCAGTTGCTGGCCAGGTATTTCTTAGTACCAGCACTAGTGGCGGCGCTTGGAGTAACGGTAATGCTGGGCAAATCTTGGTTACTAGTGGTACTACTGTAACTTGGAGAACTCCTCAAGCTTGGATGAACTACAACGGCGTCGAAGTCGGCAACGCACTCAAAGGTGGCAGCGCTACAGTTTCTGTTACAGTTTCCGGTTACTCGACCTACCTAGTAACCGCCAGGACAACGGTTTATGGTAAAACTGGTACTACTGGCTGCGACATTAGATTTATGGTTGCCGACTCTACCACAGGTAGCCCCCCATCACCAATATCCACCAATGCAACATATGACATATCTTGGGGTGCTACCACTGGAGGAGAGACTTCGGGTGCAGAGTACAGTATTAGTGCTACCTACCAGCCAGGCACCACCGCATCCAAGACCATTTACTTCATCGTTAGCCCGATCACTAACCCCGGTGTAGGCCTCTACAGTAGAAGAGGGCAGATGAACGTTGTTGGTATTGCCTGATGAGAGTACGTCCGTTCCCACAGTATGCAGTAGAGCCCGTTGGAATCATGACCTATTCCAATGGTGCTCTAACTAACCCTGACTCTATCACTGTGAGCGGAAATACTTTTCCCAACGTTACTCTGAGCATTGTTGATAGCAGCAATGGTACAGTCATTGTACCGGCTGGAACGTATGCCACCCAGGAAGGAACTGGAACTTTTCAGTACATGCTGAACAGCTCACAGACCGCTATCCAGGGTAACTATGATGTCAACTGGGCTTATACTGTTAATGGTAGTCAGAGATACTATACTGATAATTTAGTAATCACTGATCAGATGCCATACTGGAGCAACCTGAGCTACGAAGAACGGCAGCTTGCTGCTGGAATAGTTCACCGACTAGACAAGAGTTTTGACAGTACCAGCGGTGGCCCATACCTGCAAGAGATGCAGCAAAGTGGTTTCATGATGTACGAAGAAGTTGCAATGATCATGAGTACTGAAGCCATTGACTATATCAACTATGAGTTCCAACCAGTATTCCATCCAGCCTATGAGATAGGTGCTAATGCTGCTGTGGTATTCCCCAGCAACTGGTACGGAGTTCTAGCCAGCCAGACCTATGCTCACTTTCTGAAGCACATCTCTCGTAACTATATTGAGCAGCCCACACCCAATGGTATGAATGCTGCCTGGATGGATCGTCGTGACTACTATCAACGCTGGTGGCAGCTGTATCTGTTCGATAAAGAAATTGCTGACAAGCAGTTGCGTCAGATGAAGCGTAGCTTCATGGTAGGAAGCAAGCGTAGCCTGCTAGTTGCTGGTGGTCTTATTCCACGAATGTTTACGAATCCTGCTCGTCCTCACTTCATGTACGCTAGTGCGAACATGGGTGGCGTATAAACCATGTCGGGTATAGACCCAAACCCACTTCCTCCTGTTAACGAAGGCGACCTGAGCTATCAAAAAACCAGCCCACTGCTGGTTGTAAAGCAACGAGAGATCTGGGCAGAAGTGGATCAACAGCGCTTCCACAGTGAAGCCCTGCAGTGGTTTGGCGAGCAGATAATTGTACGGCAGCTCTGGCGTGCAGAAGATGCAGCAATAGGGCTGGTCGATTACTGCCAGCAGTGCCAGGATAGCCCTAATCCTACAAACCCCAGTGCATCAGTACAGTCACGTGTGAGTAGTGTGTACCGTCAGTCGGGTAATAGCTATTGCCCTAATTGCTTTGGTACTACCTTCAATGGTGGTTTTAAAACAACCTGCTATCACCTGTTTATGCTTGCAGCCGATACAGCACAGGAACGTGCCAACCTTAGCACTGGTCAGTTCTGGCGTAACAACCCAACAATACAGATGAGCTGGTTCCCAGAGATACGAGTTGGCGATTTGCTGGTAAGAGTTCTATCTTGGGATGGTGACACACCAACAGCACTGGGTGAACGATTTGAAGTTAGCACAGTAAACGTTCAGACAGTTAGAACTGGTCCTGGAATAAGCTATGATACCAGCAAGATAGTAAACCAGTTTACAAGCCTTGATAATCTACCGACCAGTCACCCATACTACAGTGTGCCAATAATATGAGAATTCCACTTCCTGCCAGTGAAACACAAAAGATCTCTCGACGTGCTGTTGAGCTGATCAAAACCAATGCGCCTAAAAAAACTTCTAATGCTGTCAACCAGATCACAGCCAGCTGGCAGGACGGAGTCGTAGATATTGTTGTGCCAGAGAGTGCTCAGTACATCCTTAAGTATGACCAGGGTGAGAAAGAGCAGCCTATAACCACTGTATCTGACAGGGTAATCCCTATCCGTGAAGCTGACGGTAGCCTGGCCTTTAGAAGGTTGAAGCGTGATGATGTTGGCAAAGCACCTCTTATAACGCGTGCTTCAAACGATGGTGAGCTAACAGATGGCAAACCACTATGGATCAAACAAGCTACGCCTGGACAGTTCTTTATAGAGCGTTCGGTTGAGCGCAGTGCCATGGAATGGGAACGCAGCCTGACCGAAGATGACCCTGTGAAAATACTTCAGCAAACATCTCTTGCCGATGATCTTGATGTGATACTGCGTTCAGGGAAGAGAATGTAATGTTTATTACTGCCGTTAAAACAGCAATCATAGAGGCGCTTGACGCTGGTTTTCAACAGCTGGCCAGCTCACCAGTTAACAACAGCCTTGACCTGGTGCCAAATAGTATTACTATCAATTACCCTCTTGAGATGGTCCAATGGCCATCAATACTAGTACAGTTCCGTCCGAGTAAAGTTCAATGGTCAGGTCTACAGCCAGATATCTATACAACAGATTCTAATGATATTATTATCAATGGGGTTGCTTACCCCGCTGATAGCGTTACCAGAACAGGTTATTTTGAAGGCAGCATTGATCTACAGATCATGGCCATGCACAGTGAAGAGCGTGACAGGCTGTGGGACAGCGTTACAAACCTGATCCTGATGAATGGCATGAGCCCAGCAAGCACAGCATTTTATAACAGTATTTATAACAACGATTTGGTTGGTATGACCTTGCAGCCAGACACCTACACCCCACTGGGTGACAGCATTACCAGTGGCACACCCTGGAGTTCAAATGATATTACCTATGAAGCCAGTGTGAGAATAAGCTGCATTGGAGACTTTTATACTAGTAAATATGACTCTCAAGTGCCACAGATTACAAAGATTACTACTAGCGGAACATCTTATGTGCCAGCACAGCCATTCTATAACTCTACCCATACGATAACAAGATAAATATCTCGCGTACAACACTGTAAAACTCACTGTTGTTCGTACAAAGTGATGAAGGAGCTTTTATGCCGAACTACCAGATACCTGGCGTGTATGTCACGCAGACTAACACTTCGCTTACCAGCGTTAGCCCCACCACGCTCACGGTTGCTATCATAGCAGATCAACCCACTCCCGGTACTCAGACTGATACTTTCTTTGCCCCAGTAGCTACCAGTGGTATAACCCTAGGTCAGCTAAGTGTTCCAATGGTAAACACTACTTCTACTGGCACTTATAACACAGCCTCAGGCTATGGCTACACACTCACCTGGGCTAGTGGCGTCAGCAACACAACTGTCACAGGAACCTACGGAGTCAACTTTAACATTTCTACAACCAGTGGCATCAGCTCCCTTACTACAAGCGGTGTATCAGCCAGTGGCAATGCTCTACCCAGTGGAACACTATCGCTTCAATACGGTCATAACTGGGGGGCATACGGTACTTTCAACAGCCAAAATGCTGTGGTTGCTGCAATAGGTAATGCTGTTATCGGCACAAGTAGCGGCACAAGTGTGGTGAACCCAGCCGTTCTTGCCAGTCAATTTGCTTTCCAGAATGGTGCAAGCGTTGTAAAGATTGTTCCGGTCGCCAGGATCAGTGGAACTGGTGCAGCAAACGATACAGACTGGAATCGCACATTTACTGCATCCACAAGCGGCAGCAATAGTATATACCTTTCTAACACACCCGCAGATGTAATTGTTCCTCTTTACCCTCTTACAAGCAGTGGTGTTATATCAACTGTCGCTAACGGAACAGTTGCTAGTGGTATTAACAGCTATATAAATGCCCAGTCTGCCAACGGTGTATACCAAAGAGCATTTTTGGGTATTGATGGAACAACCGCACAGACCACAGTTACTGGCTACCAGACTCTGGCAAGTGGCTTGAATAATTCAAGAATATCTTTGGTTTATCCTCCAGTAATTAACTACAATCCTGGCCTTAACACTAGTAATGGTTTTACCAATGCTAATATTAATATTGCTGGATACTATGTAGCTGCTGCCCTTGCTGGTACATTCGTTGGTCAGCAGCCAGATGTCAGCACGCCGATCACTAACAAGCAGGTATACGGATTTAATGATATCCCCAACCAGATTAACCTGCTAGATGCACAGTCAAGTTACTTGCCATACGGTGTGCTGGTAGTGCGCAAGAAGAATGATGGAAACTTCTGGGTTCTTCATGGCATCACAACAAACGTGCTCAACTGGCTGACCCAAGAAATTTCTATTGGTGCAATAGGTGACAGGCTAACTCAGCTGATCCGCATTGACTTGATCAACAGCTACCTGGTTGGTGGGCCGCTCACCAAGAACACAACTGCTGCTGTTCTTGGAACTGTTCAAGCTACCCTTACCAATGCCTTGAGCAATGGACTTATCCAGGCCTACCAGAACTTGGCATTTACAGTTAACCCAGCCACTCCAACAACAGTAACCGTCAGTTTCCAATACGCACCGACGTTCCCAATCAACTACATCCAGGCGAATGTAAGCCTTAACACGCAAACTGGTCAGGTAGTTTATGGTAATGCTCAGAGCAACTTCGTAGTCTACTAGGAGAACACATGGCTAATTCAAAATTCCGTGTAGGTGGTGGGTATACAGCTTTTGTATACAATGGGCAACCACTAATTTATGCGCAGATGATCAGTGAAGTTGGTCCGCAACCTGTTGCACAACCAACTCCAATCCAACCTCTAGACAGCCCATACCCAATTGAGATCGCATTCCCGATCGCTTTGAGTGCAGGTACTCTAGAACTCATGTTCCTGGAGCAATGGAATGCTGAAGTCTGGGCACAGCTTGGTGTAAATTTTGCCACTGCTAGTGACCTGCTCGATGTGTTCAAAGCTCAGCTGGCCCAGGGTGAAGTAACCTGTGTAAAGGTTATTAACAAGCCAGATGGCACACAACGTAAGATTGTTTATCAGGGATGCGTCGTCACCGGTGTAACTATCGATGAACAGATCAACATCCAAACCATGACAGTCGGCAAGACTATCCGTATTGTATATCGTTCAAGAAAAGAACTACTCTAAGAAAAGGTAAAATAAAATGGCTGCTCGTTCATTTGTAATTCAGCTTCAGCCTGGAGTTGGTCAAGCTATTCTGCCTGACCACCGCAAGATGCTCCCAGGTCTCACATACACAGTAGACGCAGAGACGTTCTCAAAGATCAGTCTTGGCGCTCGCCAGAGTGTTATCAAGGTTGTCAATGTCAACCTTGATGGAACAGGTACTGCTAGCGTTGCTACTGCTAGTGGAAGCTATGTTCTTGCACAGTCCTCGACGGGTCTTAATACTCAAGCTGCTGCTAGTGGGGTTAGCCTTGCTAACATTCTCACACAGGTTAGCCCTACGGCCAGCACATTTAGCATTGCAGGCTTTGCTGCCCAGGGTTATGACCCAGGCGGTGTCGCTGGCACCAACACCGGTATCAGCCTGCCAACCTCCACACTCAGTGGTGCTGCTCAAGCACAAACGCTTATTGGCCCTGATGGTTCACGCTATACACTTGCATACAATGGTACCGCTAGCACCATCAGTGGTGGTTGGGTATCAGTATGGTACGACGAAATAAACCGCTATATCACAGTGGCAAGCGGTGCAAGCTATGTTGTTGTCTCCGATGCTCTTGGAATGCCTTACAACATTAGCAGCAACGTAAGCGGCACCAGCACACAAGGTGGTTATGTAACTGCCGTCGGTACTCGACAGGGTGCATTTGCCGGTGTAGCGCTGGTTAATATCCCAGCTGGTAACTTTGGTTATCTCCAGATCGAGGGTTACTGCCCCAATGTTGCAGTTGCCAGTGGTACTGCTGTTGGCGCTACTGTTGGTGTCAGTGGAACAAGTGGTATTGGTTATGCTGCTGTTCCAGCAAACACTACTCCTAGTGTAGGTGGAACTTACAATACCGTAAGTGGTACGGCCCTCGCAAACAACGTATTTGGTACTGTTCTAACAGCTCCTGCCAGTGGTACAACAACTGGTGGTCAGTTCTTCAGTGCTGTAGAAATCCGCAGCCGCCGAGTCAAGAAGCCTTACGTTCGAGTACTCAACAAGAACTAGTAAAAATTAGGGTAGGTGCGGTATAATAGGTTACCGTACCCTAGACCAGAGGAACCATGGAAAATAGTTTTACTGAAGCAGAAGAAACAGAAAACATTTCAACCTTCCCAGAAGAATGGAAGGATGCGTTTGAAGGGTTGCTATTTCTGGGTTATCTCCAAAAAGAGGTGACCCATATTCCCTTCCACAAATTTGTTGTTAAAACCCTAACAATAAATGAAAAGATTGAAGTTAGCCTGATAACAAAACCATATGTTGAAAGCGTGGGTTTTAACCGTGCGTGGAAGGCAGCGGTAGTTGCAGCAGGCCTAGTAAGCGTTGATGATCGACCTCTTATTGCATCAAGCAAGAACGTCAATTCATTAAAGCAAAAGTTTGACTATGTCACACAAAACTGGTATGACGTTGTCGTAGAAATACTTTATGAAGAAATCCAGCGGCTTGAAGATGAGGTAGTCATTGTGCTGGGTGAACTTGGTGTTATCAATAGCGTACTTCCAGAGAGTATTTTCCTGGATGAGGAAACAAGTGATAACCCAAAAGATGGCAGTCAGACCCTTACGTAATTGATCATTCAGAGTCAGCTTATCTTCGTGGGATATTAACTAGTAGTGACCTGAACACAGTTCAGGAGCAGTTGTTATTTGCTGTTATCAATCGTAATAAAGAACAACAGTACGAAGATGACAAGCGTAAGTTTGAAGAGATGATGCTGATTAATAATCCTTCAATGTATGAAGAATATAAAAAGCACAAGCAGGATGAGATCAATAGCGGTAACGCTGGTGTCACCTGGATCACTCCAGAAAGTGTTGAAGAAGTAAAAGAACTGTTGGGTGTGTTCTCTGATATTGATGAACAGATAAAATCAAGCATGACAGATAAAGAAAAACAAGCTGATCTTGAGTTCATTAATCAGATTCAATCCATGAGTTCATTTGATGATATTGACATAGATCAAATTGGTGGCTAGAAATGCCAGAGATTAAATTCACACTAACAGGGGATGCGTCAGACCTGGCTGCTGGCCTGCAAGAAGCGCAAAAGTACACCAGCTTGATAGCTGAGGACTTTAAAGCTATCAGTGCTGGCATGGACTCAGTGCTTACCAGAGCACAAAAGATGACCAACTTCTACCAGCAGAATGTAGAGCTGCTAGAGCAGATGAAGCAAGTTCTAACCCTGATCGGTGCTATGGATCAGGCTCAAAATGCTGCTATGAACAGCAACCTGCAAGCTGCTCGTGAGCTCTCATCCCAGGTGCTTCGACAGGGTGGGAACTTTGGTGATGTGAATAACATGCTCAAGTATGCATCTGGTGGTGGTGGGTATGGCAATATGGTGCAAGATATGCCTGCTATGTTCCAACAGCTTGCTAATAACGCTGCTGCAAATTCTTCCACGCATGCTGCTAATAATATAGATACTAGCGGGATGAACGATGCTATAAATGCACACCGAGCAGCCAGCTCCAGAGTGCCAAGGGGGCACGCAGCATCTGCTGTTCCCGGTCCAGTAACAGAGGATGCTTTTGGTAGTGCGGTGGCTAATCCAGTAGCAACACCAGCACCACCACCTAGTGGTCTTTTCGACGCATATGGCAATCCCATCCCGTCAGTGTCAATACCACAACAAAATGCTAAAAGAAACTTGACAAAAAAATTCCAGAACATCTTTAATAATGATGAACTTAATGTAAATGATGAGCGTTATCAGTATGCAGCACTAGATGCCTATGATAGTGGTACTCGTCAGATCGACAGGCTACTGGGTACCCGAGGCTTTGGTGGTGGCCTGGGAAGCTTGGTTAAAAAGGGAATGTATGGTGATCGCAGAGAATTACGCGATGCGATCGAGTATATGAGAAGGCAAGAAGCAACTGACCCTGATATATTTTCTAGAATTTATTCTGGCAAGGATGAACATGGTCAAGCTTTTGCCAAGGATTCAAAAGAAGCAATGTTATACGATACTTTAACACGTTATGACAAGAACATGGGATACGCCAATAGCTCTGCCGGTAAGTTCATGGGCAAGGCTGCAGGTCACTTGGGAATGGCTTATAATGTGTACGGTCTGGCTTCACAGCTTGCAAGTGCTGGTCGTGTAGCAACCGGATATGCTCAGAATCAAGCACAGGGCTACGGAACTGTTCAGTACGGAACAAGTGCTGGCAATGCCCTGGAGGCTGGATGGAGATCGGGATTTGGTCTTAATCCATTCTATAGCTATGGCAACGCACAAGAAGCTCAAAATGCTGGTATCTCTATGGGTTACCGCGGTGGAGCACTACGCCAGTATGAAGGTATTGCTCAAAACATGCAAACGCAATACGGCATGACACAATCACAAACCGCTCAAGCTATTGGGACACTGCAACAGGTTGGCATGACACCTGCACAAACTGCTGCGATGCTTGCCACCGTACGCGGTGAAGCTGGTAGCGTTAAAAATGGATACTATAACACTGCAGCTGCAACACAGACTGCACTATCTGCTCAAAAAGCATTTGTTGCCTGGGGTGGTGCTACAACTACTAGCGGTAAGGCTGGAGCGATGGCTGGTCGCTTCTCTAGCACCCCAGTTCTTCAAGGCACTGGCTTGACCGGTCAAGAGGGTATGAACAGCATGTTTGGTCTGGCAATGATGGCTAATGCTCAAGGCATCAGTGTTGATAAAGCGTATGCAATGCGTGAGCAGATGACAAGAACTGATGCTGGAACCAGCAAGTATATTGACATGTACAGCAAGAACATTTTGAAACAACTTTCCAATGCTATGGGCACTGACCTAACAAAGATCAAAAAGCGGGAAGAACTAAACCAGTATGCAGTTAGATTGTATTATGCACTGCAAGGCCTTCAGGTGCCAGTCGAAGGCCCACAGCAGGCTGTTGCATACACTTTTAACCTTATTGAACAGTCTAAAGGCAGATACGACAAGAATAAAGATGAGAACAATGGCACGTATAATGGCATACCTGGTAGCGCTGCTGGTGATGCCTCCAGTTCTCGCGGTGGTAGAGGTGGATCAAGCTACGGTGCTGCTAGCTCATCTTCGAAACCAAATGTACCACCACCATCAACCGCTCACACTGGTACTGGTACTAGTACCGCTGGCACTAGTACCGGTAGCCAACCCGATTATGTAACGAATGCTTATAACAGCTATTCCAATAGCAACTCTGGTGGCTCAGATGGTGGTTCTAGTGGCGGCGGAGGCAATGGTGGTGTTCCATTTTACGAAATTGGTATAGCTAAAAATGCACAGGGCCTATTAACTATAAACAAACAGCATCAGACTAATTCAACTAATGGCACGACAGCTCCAGCAAGCATGCCGCCCCGAGCCACACGATAAAATATAATTATGCCTACGAACTCAAACCCTGCAAATCCAACTAAAACAATTATGGACAGGCCTCTTAAGAACCCTGTCGCATCACTAGTTAATCCTGCTACCAATCAAGAATATAATTTTCCATTTAACATCAACAGCTTGAACTGGAACTATCAGATTAATACACAAAGCTATGACACTTACGGTGGCCGTGTCACACAAGTGCTATCAGCCATGGCAACAACCATGACGCTGCAGGGCGAAGCCGGTAGCAGAAAACGCTTGCTTGATCTTTATACCAATTTTAAATCAATACAAGATTATCAGAACCAGCACAAAAGTAACATGCAACTCAATGTACCCAGTAGAAAACTAACATACCGAGTCTGGTTAGAACAAATGAGTATAGCATGGGACGTTTCTACAGTAACCTATCCATATGCTATGAGTTTCCAGATACAGCAAGATATCAGTGCTACTAAATCACCAGTACAAGCTGCTGTTGTATCAGCGCTTAATCGTGTAAATTCTGGTATTGGATTTAATACAAAATGGAATGGTCTTAACACTAGCAATATCAATTTACGATACCAGGATGTCAAAAACTTTTCTGACATGTTAAAGAACTATGGGATAAATCAATAATGATAGATTATAATAACCTAACAGTAGCTAATTGTAAAATTTCCAAGCCAATACTTTATCCTGATCATCAGGATGTACAGCTAAACGGCTTTGCTTTTAGCGCTACCATGGGAATGATTCACCAGATCAACGATAGCGATCAACAGGACTGGAAAACATGGCTGGGAACGCAAGCTTAACACTTTTTGATGGTGATAACCTAAGGGATTATGACATTTGGATCCTAGGGCTGAGTACAGCTAGCAACAACCAGTTTGCTACACAACAGACTCACTCAAGTTTATGGTTCTCTCCAATCCGACGTGCAGAGATGTTTATCAATTTTACTTGTGTATGGCCACTGGTAGGAACTGCTAATAAACCATATCGTGGTTACCCTGGCATCGATAGGCATGATGGTTTTGGCAGGATGAATCACTTGCAAGACTCAATCCATGCTCACCAGATGAATATGATTAATGGCCTTACCACTGAGCCTATGGTTCTACACTACTGGAATAATAATTCCAGTTCGCCGGTATTCAACCAGATGATCAGCAAGCCGGGTGAGCTACAAACTCTGGTATACCGCGGTTGGATCAGAAGTGTTGAAAAACAGTTTGATAAATCTAAGAATGTGTTCTATACTAATTACAGCATGAACATACTAACACAACCCACGAGTGGATCCATGCCAAAAACCAATGTTGATAAAAACATAACCTATGCACCAACTGCATATGATCAGATTTCTTATGGTGCTAGCTGGTTGAACACTCCAGCAATGGCAAATAAAATACCAAAAGACACTTTTTAAGGTAAAGCATGCCAGCAAACCAATCCGGTACATTTTCATACGCTCCAGACATAGCCTGCTCGGTTTACACAACAAGTGGTGTTCTTGACCTGTCTGCAGACATTGTTGACCTGACAGTCACAAGAAACATCGCTGCTGTAAGCCAGGTCCACATTGACCTTGCTAACCCCGGTAAGAAATACAATCGTGTTATCAATACCATGGACAGGATCGTTGTTTTCTTAAAGAGAACCGATTGGGTACAGGTGTTTACAGGTTATGTTACATTTGCTCCGATTGAAACGCTGATCCCAACCACAGTAACAATCTCTGCTGACTGTACACTCAGGATTCTACAGAACACATACTGGGATGATACACTGCTGGCGTTCCAGAAGCTGTTGCTCAACATGTTTGACTATTCAGCAGCCAGCTCTAATTCCACTGTTAACGATGGCGGTGTCACACAGGCAATTATTAACATAGTGACTAGTGTATGTGGTTGGGATCCGTCCAAGATTCACATCCAGGGCATACCGATGGGGCTTTTAGAAATAGCCACTAAGGGCTACAATAGTGTTGTTACCGGTACTGCACAGAATGCAATCACTGAGCTCTCTCAGATTCTTGGCGCATCTTCACACATTGCAGGTAACTCTACCAGCACTGGTTCATACAATAACTCTACGACACAAACAGTTTCTGGTAGCCACGTAACGTATACGCCACCGGGAACTGAGTTTACTGCGAACTATGTAGAAGCTTTTTATACCCACCCTCTTGGTGATGGAGCAAAAAAGAACTTCCCTGGGAAAAATAGCAGCAACCCAGTAAGCCTGGAACATATCGATGATGATATATACTATTTTAGTGCACCTTTCACATATGTAACATTCGATAAGAGTGCTAAAGATTATGTTGCCAATGCAAAGAGCTGGCTATCTCAGTACTGGCCAAATGGTAACAAGAACGATCCCAATGCTAACCTTAAAGGCAGGCTGCTTATTGTAAGCAACGTTACAACCAATAGAATTGTTGCACTGCGTGCCACTAGCGCTACGCAAAAACCGAACACTGTTGGGAAAAACAAGCGGGCTGTTACGAATAAAGACGTAGCAAATATTGATTATATACAGGTTCATCCTGCAGTACTAGCGTATCTTAATGGTACACCTGGTGCGGATGATCCTACAACATTCAATCCAGATACAGCTCCACACCCACCAAAAATTTCTGCATACATGAACTGGGCAGATGCAAAAACTACTAAACCAGGTCCACAGGATAACCTTGCAGAGGGGGCAGTGGCTCTTGCTAAACGATTGGGTGTTAAAGTCCCTGCAGCCGTGCCAAGCACTCCTAAAAATTATGCGACTGCACAAGAAGCAGTTATTGCATACGCAATATCTCAGACTGGAGCAACTTACAGCCAGGGTGGAGCTGATCCTAAACACCCAGACATTTATGATGGTAAAAAACGAGGGCGTGAAGAAGCAAAGACTGCGAATACCCCAGGATACTTTGACTGCAGTGCACTGGTCCATTGGGCATATAAAAAGATTGGTATTAACATAGGAGATAATACCAAAAGCCAGTTGGGTACAGGCACTAGTGCTGATAACAGCACGCACGGTACATGGTTACCATTCAACGTAAAACCAGAACCTGGAGATCTCTTATTTTTTGGTTACGCAGCACACGTAGTAATGCTAACCGCAGGTGTTGATGAGCATGGTTATGCTAAAATTATGGAGGCAAGCGACTGGAATAGACCTGCCGCTCAGCGCAGTATCCTCTGGGATCGTTCAAAAGGTGGTATAGAAGGCGGTGCCACGGATCAATGGTCGGGTCAGCCCTATATTGGTGCAAGAAGACCACTAAGTCTTGCTGACAAAAATCGTACATACGATGTTTCATCAACAACAACAGCAGCGACAGAAACAACAAAAACAACAGACGTAAGAGATAAAAGCAGCACAGCAGATCCTCTTTCGTCAGATTCAAACATTGCCAGTCTTGCTGGTAGCTTTAGTTACCTCATGAACCCTCCATCATTTGACCCAAGAGCAGCAATGATTGTTGGAACACCTCGAGCATTTTTGCTTGACAACAATGTTATGAGTGATTTTAGCCAGATTGTTGGTGGTGGCCTGAGAACATACATGAGTGCTCCAAACGGTGATCTGGTCTGCTGGTTCCCAGACTACTATGGATTCTATGGCACAGATCCAGTGCTGGATATTAGCCCTGTAGAGATCATTGACTTTCAAATCTATCATGACGATAACCAGCTGATCACACACTATGGAGTTGTTGGAGACACTGCTGGATTCGGTCAACAGGTCAGTGAAATAGACTTTATGAGTGCTAACGGTATTGTTAGCCTTGAAGACCCAGGGACAATGAGTGTGCTGTTTGGCAAGCATTCAAAAGGAGACCCTGCGACAGTTCAAAGGTTCTTGCAACGCTATGGCCTGAGACCAATGGTACAAGAACAGAACATGATCCATAGTCACATCATGGAATACATCTACGCATTAACTGGCTTTTTGCATCAGTGGGTAAACCAGTTTAGCAGCACTGTATCTCTAACCTTTATGCCAGAGCTATATCCTGGTATGCGTGTGAGCATGGATATCCCAGATGAAAATAATGTGACTCATAATTATCAGTTTTATTGCACCAGTGTAACCCACCAGTGCAGCAGAGTGGGTGGGTTTACCACACAGGCTAATTTTACGGCACCAATAAAGGATGGAGTGGTTATGGACTATGGACTGGGGCTGATGTGAGTAACTTAATCAAGCATAGCCCACAAAAAGAAGGGGTACGCAGGGTGATCATTACCACTGCTGCAGCCCTGCACCCTCTTAGCCAAGCGCAGAACGCTTCTAAGCACTACTACTGTAAAGCCGTTGACATGAAAGGCTTCCAGATTGAAATTGACCTGCAAGCCTTGCCAGCGGGCGTAACCCATGATCAAATCAAACCAAACCAGGTCTGGTGGGTAGAAAAACGAACATCTCTGTACAGGATATATCTGTATGCTGGCATTTATAATCCAGCCACACGTCGTATAAATAGCACAGATGCTTTGCCTACAGGAATGACTCAATTAACTGGTGATGTTACGGCTGGTCCTGGGAAAGGCAGCCAAGCCGCCACACTGGAATCAACTGACAATGTTAACAGTATTATAAGCAGCAACTCAACAGTATCAGGCAGTGTTAACGACATAGCAACTTTGAGTAGCAGCCTTAACACCGTTAGTGGCAATCTTAACACCGTTACAGCTACAGCAAATGCTGCTCTACCAAAATCTGGTGGAACTGTTAATGGAACGCTTAACGTCAATGCAACGCTTAACGTCAATAATGCAACGCTTAACGTAACTAATGGTAGTATAGATATTCCAATCGCTACAGGTACATCAGATAATGTACCAAATAATAACTTTATTAACATAAATGATCATTCATATATCTACGATGATGGAAACCTGCATGTGTCATGCAGTGGTCACACTATCTGGCTTGACACATACAGTAGTACCGCTGTGCGGATTAATATGAAGAGCCCTGTTACAGGTGGGCTGTTAGTTGGCGGTGTAGTTAGTGGAACAAATCTTTCTGGTGATAGCGGATGGACTAACCCAACACTGACAAATGGCTTTAATGTTGCTAGTAGCAATACTGTATCGTATCGGCTGCTGAATAATGTTGTATATCTAAGAGGTGCTGTCGATACTGGCACAGCAGGTTCATCGGCCTTCACCCTACCATCAGGGCTATGGCCAGATAAAACCAGTAGATTTGTGGGCCAGCAGTTTGGTATAAATGATTTTTGCTATATAATTGTTAGCTCAGCAAATGGCACGGTAGTACCTAGCACAACTGGAGCATGGCTAAACAGTGTTATTTTCCCGATCACTATCTGATAGTGTACCATAGGCCTTATTTTGTATGAGATAATATGAATACGATAACAGTAAGCAACGGTGATATTCAGATGAACAGTGGGAAAATTCAATTTTCCACCGGGAAGAAAAAGCTCATCGAAGATCTACAACGCTGGCTCGAAGAGCCTATCGGTACAGGTTTCACCACGCCAAACTTTGGTAGCTTGCTCAATACCTATATAGGTTCTAGTAACTTTAGTTTGTCTACTAATTCTATAGATAATGAGATACTGAGAGTTCTGCAGTTGTACCAGGGCCAGCAGATGTTAGACTTGAAATCTGCACAGAATTCTGCTAGATTATCTAATTGGAACAAGAGTGAAATAATACAAAATATTATATCGATTGATTCAATCGTTGATGGAACATCAATTATATCACATATATATATCAATACGCTAGATAACATTACAGTCTCTCTTGATATATATCTTAGCAATAATGGAATAAAGGTACAAAATGGCTGATGCAGGAACAGTACTAGCTAGATTGCAGGCAGCTCTGTCTGTTTATGATGCATCCTGGGATGTCAGCGCTGGCAGTGCCACTTACAAGATCCTTGAATCAGTAGCACAAGAGATCAGCGCCGCTAACAATAACTCAGTTCTGCAGACGTATAGCTATGATGTTAACACAAAGTCAGGCCAGCAGCTGGATGTATTCTGTAACCTGTTCGGAGTTTACCGACAGCTGGGCAAGCGAGCATCTGGCACTGTAACCTTCGGTACGACCGGTACAGATGCCGCTCTCACAATTATACCCGTTGGCACGCAAGTTGTTATCCCAATCGGTAGTAACAATGGCAACCCTAGCGCTGTCTATTATGTGACTACAAATGCTGCTGTTATAACTCCTGGTGCAACAACGGTACAGGTTCCTGTTATGGCCGTACTACCAGGCGCCAACAGCAACGCACCAGCTAGTACTATCAGCCAGCTTGTCGGATCCATTCTTAATGTTACCACTGTAACCAATGACCTTCCAATCACAGGTGGGACTGACCCAGAAAGCGATGCAGAGTTTCGCAACCGCTGGCAGAATACCGCATTCAACAATACCACCGGCACTTATGGCAAGTATATCGTAACATCTTTGCAGAACCAAAATGTTCTCAGGGCAAACGCGCTTGGCCAGCAAAACTACTGGGATGAACAGTGTCAGATTAGTTCTACAATAATAAGTGGTACTGGTACAGCGACACTCTTGCTGGTTGCTTACTCTGGTATGAAAAACCTGTATTACAATACTCCAATTACCAGTGGCACAGTCATAGCTAGTAGTGGTTTCCCTGCTTCAGCAACTGGTGCCACTGTTGCTTCTGGTCTTAACACATTACTAGACACCTGGGCTCCTGGTAACACGGTTACAATTACTGCTAGCCCATCAGGCAATACCATAACAAATGGTTTTAACCTATCATACTCTGATGTTATACCATATCGATTGATGTTAGGTTTCGGCAACAGCATACCTTCTGGCGTTCTTGTTTCTAACGGAGTAACCACTGTTAGTGGAACAAAGTACTGGGAATGGATTCAGAGCGCTAATCCTGACGTTGGAACTTCTGGAACAATGTCATATGTAAATGCTCAGGTATCGGGTTTGGTCGGTTATCTGTTCCCTCAAGGCAATGAGCTAGTTGGCGAAAACTTAAATACCAGTGCACAAACTATATACTCTAATACCACTGACTACTACTACCCAACCGGCCAGCCTTCACTGCCTCTTACGATTACAATTGCTAACCAGACAAATGATCCATTGCTGTTTGCTGGAAATACTATTGAATTAATATCAGAATACTGCCCTGCATCTAGCCGATCACAGTCTTTGACCGATGGTAACTACGTTGATGTATTCATAGATGGAACAACATCCAACACAGTCAAAGAGCAGGTTGCTCTTGTCATATCTGGCTCAATGACTATGACCTCTGGTAATCCCACTAGCTACCTTAATACTACTAACTATGTATTTGCTGATGGTCAATCAGCATCAAATGCATCAGGCACTATCAGCAATGCCAATAATGACTACTACGTCTGGCTGAATCAACAACCACTAATTAACGTACCATCACAGATCAGTGTTGCTACCAGTGGCATCGCTGACACATTCTACTTATACAATTCTACCAATGGAACTGGCTATAATGTTCCAATCGCACTAAATAATTATAACACCATCTCATTTAAGACCACATTGCCGTCTGGTTATAACTACACTGCTACCAACTTTTTGCCAGTTCCAAACGCGAACCTAACGCTTTACCCTGGTCTAGCACTGGCCAGTGGAACTGTTGCAACAAGTGGTCAATTCTATATCAAAAGTGTGACTACTAGTGGAATTTACCTCAACAGAAATATTACTGGTGGCACGTATACTGCTGCGACTGGTACCACAATCACAATTAGCGGTAAGGCTCTTGCATACCCACTATACGATATCACAAATTACTATGGGTCAGTTAACTCTATAGCTGGTATCGGTGTGGATTCAGTCGTATCATTGCCCGGTTGGCCAGCGCTAGATTCAGGTAATAAAATGTATATTACATACAGTCACGGCTACAACCAAGATGTTGTTGATGTAGATGCACTTATTCAACAGAGTAGACCAATCGGAACAAATGTACTTGTGCATCAAGCTACTTTTGTAAACCTATCAATTAGTCTTACAATAGTAGCAGCCAATGGAACATCTCAAAGTTCTATCGAATCTAATGTAAATTCATCTATAAGCAAGTATCTTTCAAACTTTGGCTATAACCAGTCAATTTCATTCGCATCAATCGGCTCGAGCGTTATGAGTGCTGGAAATATTTTGAATGTAAGAGTTAATAGTGTAAGCGTTGTTTCTATTGATGGCACTGTGCAGTTGCCTACTAAGACCAGTGACTTTGTACTGGCGAGCAATCAGTTGCCAGTACTATACAATGTTAGCTACACTTACAAGGGAGCAACAAACTTCTAATGGCTGGCAACCTTGTATCAACAGATCCTCACTCTACCTTTATTAAAAAGGTAAGCAACTTCCCTGACAACCTTTATAGCTTTGATGATAACAACAACATCACAACTTTGATGAAGATCTTACTTGGCAATAGTGGCACAGGGCAGCTCAGAAACATTCAGACAGTAGCTCGGCTAGCTCAACAACATATCGAATTTAGCAATCTTGATTCAATACTCGGTCAGATTCTTAGCATATCGAGAGTATCATCTGAGATCTATAGTTTTTCTACGAACCCATTTATTGATCAGCTGACATCAGATCAATGGGATGAGGTTGACTCAAAAGACAGCAAGTACCGTGAGCGTTTGCTAGGAGCAGCAGAAGCTTTTCAAACAGGTGCCACTGTCTGGTCAATCATGACACTATGCCAAGCCATGGCAGGGATAAAATTTTATGTTACTGAATCGTGGAGGACACCTGGGCTTGGAAGATCCGGAGTTGATAGCAAACGAGAGATCGTTCTAATTCCAATACTTGACACCACGAAAACGGTTTTCAAATGGGATCAGGGTAAGGCTCAAGCTATTCTTAATGCCGCTAAAAAAATTATAGGCGACAACCTGATCGTCAGCTTTGGTGAACCATTGCTAAACCTGGTAAATATTAATACTACCACTGCCAGTGGATCTGATGTTTCAGAATATTTTTTTATGCAACCAACAGTTATGTCTAGCAGCTTGTCTACTCCAGCAAACATCCAGAACGGTAGCCATACACGGTACTGGTTAACTCCAGGACAACCCAGCCCTGCGCCATTCTTTGCCCATTTACAAACACAAGAAGTTTCTATTGATGTTACTGGCAACATCATCAATGTTTCAAGTACCGATACGGTTGGTGTTCCTTATAACGCAGTCGCAGCACCATCCTTACAAGTAACCTCTACTGTTTATGGTGCACAATAATGCCTATCACACCAAGAAATAATGATCCATTAAAAGACTACGTAACGCCTGGTAATTATCCAAGCATCTCAAGCGATGGACTGGTATATAACAAGATCTATGCACACACTGGAATAGTTGATACGCTACACAGCGATAATAAAATTAGTCCATACCATGATCCAACACTTAACCTTATTAACAGTAGTAATTATATTGAGTTTAACCCTACAACAACAACAAGCTGGGTATCTAACAAAGATTTTGGTGGCGATAATAGTGCGCCCGTGGTACTAGGTTTCTATTTTGCCAATAAAACGTATTTTAATTCCATCAGTTTCAATGTCCTTAATGTGCCATGCACGGTAGAACTTCTTTATGCTGATGGTACTCCGATTTCAAATACATCATCATTTATCATTAATGGTGGGAATGACATCGACACTACTACTGATTGGGTAGGCATACGTTACCAGTTAAACAAAGACACTGATCAACAAAAACAGAGCTTGATAAGCATTGATGCTGGTTCATTCTTGCAGATCAGAATAACTCGTCAAAAATCAGTGCAACGTTTGAGTAACTTTACCAATACTTTTACAGATATACCATATTGTGTAGGTGTTAAAAACTTTTCATTAAAACTAAATATCCAAACGTCTCAAGATGTTCCTACTGATCCATTTGTTGTGCAGAATAAGTTTGGTTTTATTGAAACTTATAATAAAAAAACATATAGTATCAACAATGCAATCGACAACAACAGCTTAACTTATTGGAAGTGTTCACCACAACCTGTTGGCGATGCGATCGTAAACTACTATCTAACGTTGAATAGTGGCACTACAATTACTTCTGTAAACAGGCTGTACATTAATCCCGTGTATGATGGCTGTAAGTTCAACCTGTACTACACTACCAGTAGTGGTTCAGATCCAGCATCGTTCACCTGGTCACCGGTGCAGCGAGACTTTTCGTTGCGCAGCGGCATCTATGAGCTTCCAACTGTCCAGTGCACCTATTTAAAACTTGAGTTTGTCCAACTTGCACCAGAGGTTTATGACCTACCATACGAAAATGTTACAACAAAAATTAATGTGTTCCCTTATGATGTAGAACAATACTTCTCTGATCTTGAATCAACAATCATTGATGGAAAATCTAAAACATATTCATTCTTTGGTAGCAATGACAATCGGCAGCCAACCTATACATCTAGCCACTCAACGCTATTTGGAGCAGCGAATGACATTAATGCATACTCTTGGCCATCTGTTGGTTCACTACAATCAAAAGAACTAGATAGTTCAGTTAATCAACCTGCTGGTAGTTCTATTTATGTTATTGATCCAACTATTAGTTATAAATTGATCAATTCTGATGGAAGCTACAACCAGCAGAGCTATAGCCAGTTTTTGCAACGAAAGTTTCCTAATACCGGCAAGCACAATTATTCACAGATATCTATAAATCACTCCTGGCATCAGGCATATTTTGTAGGGCTTTATTATATCTCAGCATTCTATGAGACTACAGCATATGATAATATACAACCAACACTGAGCAGCCTTGTATCAAACAATGGTACTAACAATTTTGTTGCTCAAGATAACAACAGCTATATACAGCTAAACCCTGATGACACGGCAACAACTCCGTGGTCACCCACCATTGATAAGTTTACTGGTTTTAGCATTGCTGGTCTGACCACTGACTGGCAAAGCTTTTTGACAGACCAGCAGGTACTGCTCAATGATACAACAAATTTTAATACTAATAACGTTACAGCTCCACTAAACAAAATATCTAACCTTGGAACAAGCAGCATTATTAGTATTATTCCTGCTGTTAGCGGGTCATGCTATTTACAAACTGGTGATTATCCTACCAGTTCAAACATTGTAAACTATAATGATGCTAACTTTTTTAATGGTAGAACAACATGGTCTGGACTAGGTTCTACGACCCTCACTAACACATCTGTATCAGTTTATTCTGGTGCTGTAGTGAGCGGTATAACCGTAAGCGGTGGGCAGTACTCGGCAGCATACGCATACTCTCTTCCAGGAGTGTACAGCGCCAGCGGCACACAGAGCTGGATGAACCAGTACGGATCAAACCCATTCGCCGGTGTTGGTTTTGGCTCGTACCTCACCCCAAGCGGTGGGCTTAACTACTACTTCTTGGTAAATGCTCAGGTATCTGGTAGCAATGGCGTTCCAGAAGTAAACACTGGCCTTACTTTATACACTCGCTTTATCAACCCAATAACGGGTCAACCAATAGCTGGAACGACTGTTACAGGGACTGTTGCAGACGTTGTGTCCGGATCTGGTAGCAATAGCATCACGCTCAGTGGCAGTATGTGGTCATCCAGCCTACCCAGCAACACAGTCCAGATGGTTGTAAGTGGCACTGGAACAGCTTTCAAATTATACAACATGAGCATATCAGCTACACCAGTTAGCAGTTGGACCAGCCCCAGTGATCGTAATAGCATGAGAATTAGTGCCGTTGCACGTATTCTATTCCCATCGACAAGCAATGGCACTTATAGAATGAGCTTGTTTGGGAATGATTATTCTAATAACATAACAGAAATCGCTTACAAGCAATATGATAAAAACTCACTGCCGATTGGTACATGGATAAATATTGAAGTTCCGGGGTACTCTGGCGATAACTACAAGAATTTCTTTGCAAAAATTGCTCAGACTGATAGCACAGTTAAAGAAACTTTCTATATAAGCATGCTATCACCATTTTACCACCCTGTTCGTTACGAGTACAATACCACACGGAGCGGTAGCGATAACTGGGTGCCAATCCTGACAGGCGTAAATGATCCACAGTCTGTAATCAATGTAGCAAACCCTGGAACACCTGCAAGCGGTATTCAGGTGCGTATGACCGCCCTAGACCCCGGTGTGACCATCAGCGCGCTCAGCATTGTTCCACGGTATGCTGTTAGCCCCTACTACATCGGTGCTAACATCGACTACATTGGTGATAGCAAGACCAATGAGCTTTCAAGCCGTATGCCTATCAGCCGAAAAAAGCTGTTCATGCTGAGCCATGAGGTGTATCCACAGCGGTTCAGCATCGAACAGATCGCAAGCACCACGGTATCCTACGTCAACATGTGATTGACACTCAGTGGTGGCACTGCTACGCTCTTGTGTGTGACCAGCAAAACGGTGTTCATTCAAAAGAGCAAGCTGCTCAATGGCGTACTGCGCTACAGCACTCTTGATCCAGAGACACAGGCCCTGTTCGAATGGGACAGCCTTGGCACACTACGCAATCGTGATGAAGTGGCACGTTTTGATCAGGCTGCTCGAGATAACGGCATCACTCTTGACTTTGAAGACCAGGATGCACAGGACCGTTACTTGACACTCGTAGCATGTGCATCACAACCATACGTGGTTCGCAGCCCATTCCTTGATGACCATGAGTTGTTCCCGTTCCAGCATGTTGGGCTTAACTATGTATGGGAACAGCTACACACTGAGAACCCAAATGTTCTTGTCCAATGGGATACCGGTGCTGGCAAGACTCTGCTTAGCTGTTTAACAAGCCAAAACTTGTTTGACAGCGGTGATATCGATATGGTTCTTGTGTTCTGTAAGAAGATTAAACAGCACGATTGGGAACAAGAATTTAAACGAATGACATACCTTTCTGTAACTCGTGTTACTGACAAATTAACCAGAAAAAAACGCCATGAATTATACACAAATAACACCAGTAATGTACTGGTTCTTAACTACGAAAAGATTCGTGAAGGTAATTTAGTTAGAGCTAAAGGTCAAAAGAAAAAATCATTATCATATGATAGAACTGATTTATTACAAATATTATCTATAATAAAAGATAAAAGAGTATTAATCATTATAGATGAAGCACAAAAGATTAATACTGGTAAAAGTTTAATGAGCGAAGGATTTTCTCGGCTCATCAACTCAGAAGATCACAGCTCAATGGTTCTAGCTCTTACAGCTACTCCTTATACAACAAGTCCTTTGAACATTAGAAACATCTTTGAAGTTATTGCTCCTGGTATTCCAGATGTGAGTAGCCTTTCAAGAGATGCTTTTAAATTGACCTACGGCAAAGAGTTCAGTTATTACCGTAATGGTTATGTGAATGAGCTATATGTAAAAGAATGGGATCGTAGTAAGCTTCCATTGCTTGGTAAAAAACATGAAGAGTGGACACACATTGCAATGAAGAGTGACCCAACCATTCGTGCTCAGTTCCCTGAAAATATTGCCAAGCGGGTGCTTTACGATTTAAGCGATAGCGACCGAGAGATTTATGATTGGGCAGAGAAAGTTGCTCGAGAACGTTTTAACCCAGAAAACGTGGTTGCTAGCTGGTCAAGCATTGATACCCTTCGAATGATCTGTAATACAACTGCTGGACTCAAGAACAGTGATGGTAAGTTTGCTAAAGAGATCCATGCAGAGTTTGGTAGTCAGTTAGATATTGAACACAGTGCCAAGTACCAGCTCATTGAGAACAACTTTGAAAGCTACATTGAGAATGGCGAGAAGGCTGTGCTGTTTACCTTTTGGACTAACGGCACACTGTTCCCATACCTTGAGCAGCTCAAGAAGAAGTTTGGTGCAGATGTACCGGTGCTAGGCATCTGGGGCGTTGGCATGGACAGCGATACAGCTGCCAGGCATATCAAGACATTCAATGAGACAAAGGGCGGTGCTATCCTGATCACCAGTGATGTACTGCAAGAGGGTGCTAACCTGTATGCACCGTACCTGTGGAACATTGAGATCCCTAGGACATATGCTGCATACAAGCAACGTAAGGATAGGATCAACCGTGCCGACAGTAAGAGCAAGGGCATCTCACACACCTGGACCTACCGTGCAGTTGCAAGTGATACTATTGAAGAACGAGTAGATGATAAGGTTCTACGTCGTAGGGCTGAAGCAGCTGCTATCCGTGGTGTGGTTGATGAGATCGTAGATATGGATGACACGTTAGACATGACCCCCAAGGGTCTGTTGTTCTAGGGAGATACAATGACAAATTATCAGAGTAATAATGTAAAGTCAGGTAAAAACCATGATAGTTAACGAGGGCAACACCCTCCTCGAAGGGCCTGGTCTTCCTCGGGAGTTGCAGTCGGCGTCTGACCTGGACTCCTCCCGAGGCCCTTCCGGTGATCTGGAATCTATTGACTACAGCTGGCAGGGTAAAGCTACTTGTAAAGACATTGATACCTATGAGTTCTATGTTGGTCGTGGCCACAAGGTCAAGCAGGAAGTATCCGATGCTTGTGTTGCTTGCCCTGTTAGTGAGCAGTGCCTACAGCATGCACTGGAGTACGAAGACTACGGATACTGGGCAGGAACTAATCCTGTGCAACGTAGCAAGATGCGCAGGCAGCTTGGCATACGCCTCAGGCCAGTAAGCTATGATTCAATAGATCAGCAAAAAGAAAACACCAGTAAATCCTTGACTGACACTAGTCTATCCGCTATTATTAGCAGCGAACAGTTGGCTAGTAATTTTTACTACCCTGATGAGATGAGCTTTGAGGAGATGTTCTATGAATAAGATCAAGGTGCTTGCATGGGGTGACTATGCTTGCGGTACAGGGTTCGGTACGGTGATGAAAAACATCATGGGAGAGCTCCATAAGACTAACAAGTATGAGATCGATGTTGTCGGAGTTAACTACGATGGTGGACCATATGACACCAAGAAATGGCCAGGAAAGTTATGGCCTGCCATCAGTGCACTACGCACTCAAGGCCCTTATGGCGATGTCTTTGGTCGTCAGGTATTCCTAGACCTTTTGAAGCAGGGTGGTTATGACCTGGTGTTTATCGTTCAAGACACTTTTATCGTTCAGCCAATTGTTCAGCACATTGTTGAGTTACAAAATAATAACCCTGGAAGTTTTAGCACTATCTATTACTATCCATTTGACTGTGCCCCTAGCCCTGACTGGGTGTCTCAGTGCGTAGCTTCATTCGACTACCCTGTTGCATACACTGAATACGCAAAGAATGAAAGCCGTAAAGTAGTCGGTGCTTTCGCTGATTCACAACGTGTTATCTATCATGGCACTGATACCCGTGACTTCTTTGCTCTTGATGCTGATAAAAAGTTGCAAGCACGGCGAGCTGTTTTCCCAGAGCAGCTGCAAGATAAGTTCATTATTATGAATGCCAACCGCAACCAGGGACGTAAGGATGTTTCACGTAGCTTTATGGTTCTGAAGGAACTACGTGACCGCGGTGTAGATAATGCATACTTGTACATGCACATGCAAGAGACTGACTTTGGTGGTAGCTTGTTGAGTATGGCCAGGTCAATTGGTGTTGAGTTTGAGCGTGACTTTACTTTCCCTAACCCTCAACAGTTCAGTGCACATAGTGGCTTCCCCATTGAGATGCTCAACCAAATCTATAATGCTAGTGACTGTTATTTGACTACAACACATGGTGAAGGCTGGGGTCTTACTATCACTGAAGCAATGGCTACTAAGTTACCAGTGGTAGCGCCTGATAACACCAGTATTCCAGAGATCTTGGGTGATGACCGTGGTTGGAGAATCCCTAGCGGTCATACTCCTAGCCATTGGATCATCAAAGAGAATGACAACGAGCGTTTTCGACCGCTCATGGACGTAGAAGCAGCAGCTGATGCCATCCAGTTCATCATGAACAACCCTGATGAGGTAGCGGTACGTACGGAGAATGCTCACAAGTGGGTCAATGACCACACCTGGTATGATGTGTGCAATGACTGGAAGCAGCTATTCGGTGATGCCAAGGCTTCTCTAGACAGGAAGCGTGCATTGCTTTCACAGATAAATAGCCATTCTTAGATTCGAGCAAATTCTATCGCAATGAAGATTTCTTTGACCGGTCTAGTAAACAGAAACTTTCACCATTTTAGTACAGAGTCAGTAGGTTATGGGCGTCTTGGCATGCAGGTATTTAGATCTTTGCAAAAAGCTGGGCTAGATATTCAACTTAATAGAGCAGATGCTGATGTTTACATCTGTTGTGATGATAGAAACTTTCTAACCAAAGTTCCTGGCAAGTATAACATTGCAATCACCACTCATGAAAGCAGTGAATTACTACCCAATGCCGTAGATAATTTAAAGATGATGGATGAAGTATGGACAACTAATCAATGGGCACAAAAGTGTTTTAGCCAGTACGTAGAGTCTAGTATACTAGTAGTCCCAGTGTGTGTAGACCCAGTCTTTACTCCGTCTAGAAGAGTCAAAGATGAAAAGTTTTTCTTCTTACACGTAGGAGAACCAGCCCCTAGAAAAAATGGGCAGATGGTCTTTGAAGCTTTTGTGCAAGAGTTTGCTGATGACCCAAATGTTATTCTAGTGTTAAAAACATATGGCTATAATTCTATAATTGGCATTAATTCTTTTGAAAATATCATCACTCTAGGTAGTGAGATGGCAACTGAAAACTACGTTAGCTTGCTACGCAGCACCCACTGCCTGGTGTACCCAACCAGTGGTGAGGGCGGAGGGCTAATACCTCTTGAGGCAATGTCTGTAGGCATGCCTACCATCGCCACTGTAGAAACGCTAGACTATCGTGACTATGTACACCTAGTTGTAGATAGTGAGCTAGGACCTGTTCCAGAGCACATTCTTAGACTAGAAAGCTCTCTAAAGGGCAATGTTTTTCACCCACAGACTGAATCAGTTAGGGCTCTAATGAGAGAGGTCTACGATAACTATCAACAGTACGAAGAAATATACTACTCTCAAGCTAATAGGTTGTCCGAAGAGTACAACTGGGATCGAGTGGTTAGAGAAAGAATCGTGCCTAGATTACAAGAACTTGAAAGGCAACTAGTATGAAGATCTCGTTTACAGGGGTAAGCAGGCGTACAGAATTCTTACAACAAAATACCGGGTATGGTAAATTATTCGGTAAACTTTATGAATCATTAGAACCTAGTGAGTATGAGGTTAGTTTAAATGATACTAGTGCACCCGTAGCAATCTGTTGTGAAAATCCTGGGTGGCTGTATCGAGAAGACAACCAATATACTATTGGGTATACAACGCACGAGAGTACAGAGATGATTCACGAGTGGGCCCAGGGTTTAAAAAACGTGGATGAAATTTGGACCCCCTCTGAGTTTATTAGTGAAGTAGTTCGCAAGTATACGGACAAGCAAGTGACTACTGTACCCATTTTTGTAGACGATGAGTTTACACCAGTTCGTAGAGAAATTGGTAACACATTTTTCTACTTACACGTAGGAGAACCATCGCCTAGAAAAGGTGGCTCCCTAGTCCTAGAATGCTTTCAAGAACTATTTGAAAACGTTCCTGATGTAGTATTGGTATTTAAAAGCTTTGGTAGTACTCATAACATGATGGGAGTTAATTCTCTAAGCAATGTGGTAGTACTAGGTAGTGACTATTCACAATCAAAGATGAACGAACTCTATGGTAAAGTACATTGCCTGGTATATCCCACCGCAGGTGAAGGTGGTGGCTATATCCCCTTAGAAGCCATGTGCACGGGTCTACCAACCATCTCTACTGCTCAATGGTCAGACTACAAAAACTATATACAGCTACAAATAGACAGTAGTTGGGTAGACGTTCCCCAACCTATTGTAGAATCTAGTTTTCTACGAGGTAATATACTAGAACCTAGTAAGGATTCTATTAAGATGCTTATGATGTCGGTATACCAAGACTACAATAGCTATGAGCAATCTTACTCAGATCAAACTAAAGAGTTGAAAGAACAACATTCAAGCAATAAAATTATAGAACAAATCGTTATTCCAAGGCTACAAGAAATCGAGAAAAACTATGTCTAATGCCAAAATGCTAGCAACTGCATGCAGCAATGACGGATACAAAGGATAACGATGAGAAAAGTTATCAGCATAACACCATTCTGGAAAGAAACACATATCTTAGAGCTACGGCTTGGCATCCTAGAAGATGTAGTTGACCATTTTTATACTGTTGAGGCTACACAAACTTTTATGGGTGAATCAAAACCCATGCTAGCTGATACTATTAAGCACCCAAAGCATACAGTCCATATGCTAGAGTTCCCAGAAGGCTTAGATCATTGGGGTAAGGAAAACTTACAGCGTGATACCATTTTGGATCTTAGTGATTATGATGACGATGATATTGTTCTTATCAATGACCTAGATGAAATACCCAGCCCAGAGAGTATTGAGCTACTAAAAAAGTTGTTCGATCCACAATTCAGCTATGCGTTCGAGATGACCATGCACTATTGGCATCTTAATAATCAAAACCCTGAACTTGGCCTATGGTATAAGGCCAAGGCATGTAGCGTTGGCAGGTATCGTTCTGCAGGGTTTAATGCTACATCGATGAGGCTATGGGAGCGTTCAATAATTATACCTAATTCTGGATGGCACTGGACTTACATTGGTGATCAACAGTTTTTACGAGATAAACTATCAGCATTTGCTCACCCAGAGTCTAATACACCTGATAACGTCGCTCGCATACCGGGCGCATGGGATAGCAACATGGATATGGATAATCACAAATTAGTTACTGTTCCAATCGATAGCGATTTTTATCCAAAGTATCTTCGTGATAACAAGCATAAATACAAACAGTATATCAAGGAATTGTAATGGTACACAAAACTGAAGTAGACACAAGTAGTGATGGTAACAAGCATTGCTTGAAATGCAGGCGTGAAGCTTTTAAGATTCACTTTGACTGGTACTGTACCTGTGAGAGCATGGGTTTTGAAGACTGGTTTAATTATGGTGTAGCCAATGGCTACTGCAGTGATCAGTTCTGTAGCACTCATGATGTGGCTCCTATGCATCCAACGGAAGAAGCGGAGTGGCAACTGGGTGGCGACCCGTGCATGCATGTGGTAAGGTTGGGGTGCAACGAAGACTGGCAGTGCTAGTCAAGCCCTGATGGCGAAATAGGCAGACGCGCCAGGTTTAGGACCTGGTCCTAACGGGTGGGGGTTCAAGTCCCCCTCAGGGCACGCAGCATTATATTAATAGAGGAGAAATATGTCATTCAGTGCAGTAGAAGACAAAGTAATTGTTAAGGTTGCTAAGATGGAGGAGACCACAACAGGTGGGCTTTTTATTCCAGACTCAAGCAGCAGCCTGCCTGACCAGGGTGTAGTTGTAGCCTCAGGTCCTGGACGTTATACAGCTTCCGGCGCCTTCATTGCCAACACAGTCAAAGTTGGTGACAAGGTTCTATTTAGCCCGCGTTCGGCACAGAGCATTGAGATCGAAGGTGAAGACTATTTGATCTTCCTCAATGAACACATCATGGCAATCTTTAAAGACTAGCCATGACAACCAAAGACGTAAGGTGGGCAGCCAAGATCGTTCTTGAGCTGGCAAAGATCCCGGTACAGCCCAAGTTGATTGATGCATTCGTAAACTACGATGCTAACAAGATGTGGGTCAAGAGCGTGTTGAAGACAGCTGCACCATCTGCTAGCATGATGAGCAACCCGTACTACTATGAGGCAATAACGATCTTGCAGCAGAACGGTATCAGCGATCACTTCTACGATACAGGGAGCTAGAATGCAAGAAACTTGGTGGAGTATACTCACTGACCCCAACCACTTGGTTGCAGAGACAATCATCACAGTGGTTAGTGAAGTGGTAATGTTTACAGCCGGGTACTTCCTGGGTCGCAAGAAGATCTGGGAAAAGATTCACAAGCAGTTTGATAAAGAACACGACATCACACA
>Ga0114964_10000498_pt1 | contig 30238 bp, 29 predicted proteins | sample C_131016_MF_Meta_FD_92638 | JGI IMG/M metagenome (GOLD analysis project Ga0114964, IMG submission 92638) | Freshwater microbial communities from Lake Croche, Canada to study carbon cycling - C_131016_MF_MetaG | ecosystem: Environmental > Aquatic > Freshwater > Lake | place: Lake Croche, Canada...
AGATGTCTACTGATGATTCATCTTGTACAAATTGCAGCTCTTCAATCTTCGACTCTAATTCGGCGATTGACTGCTCAAAATCTAGGAAAGTCGTTTTCATAGCTTGATTTTAATATTCAACTGGGATGGGGTCGATACTTCTCCACATATACCAGGTTGCAACCGTACGCCACGGGGCCCAATTGGCAGCCACCTCACGGGCCTCATGCCGGCTAACAGGCTCTCCACTGAAGTAATTGAGGGAAATAGCCCTAATGAGGCCTACATCGTCCAAAGGTAGGATATCTGGCCTAACCATGTTAAAAATCAAGAACATTTCGGCTGTCCAGCGTCCAATTCCCCTAATTGCGGTTAATTCCTTGATAACGCTTTCATCATCCATGTCTTTCCACTGATTTTTGTGTAATCGACCAGAATTGAAGTGATCCGCCAAATCACGGATGTACTCCACCTTACGACCAGACAATCCTGCGGCGCGTAACTCTTCAACAGTCAATGCCAGGATGTTTTTAGGGTTCACTTTCTTTTTGGCGACAAGCAGAACTTTGTTCCAAACGGATTGTGCTGCAGCTACAGAAATTTGTTGTCCAACAATTGCTCTCGCTAAGGTAGTAAAAGCATCGCCCCGGGTGACTAAAAAACCAGAGCCATATTTCGGAATTAATTTCTTCAGGATACGGTCATGCTTCATGAGTTCAGTGCACGCCTGACCCCAATACTCTGGGGCAATATCTTCTACAGTCACATCCACACTCTTTTCTTTTACAGGCGTCACTATGCTCTACGCCACTCAGTAATGCCGCCTGGCTTATCTTCCAGCACCACGCCCTGCTCTAACAAATTCTTACGAATTGCATCGGCTTTTGCAAAATCTTTTGCTTGTTTAGCAGCAACGCGCGCAGCAATCTGCACTTCAATCGCTGCGGCATCCAAACCTTGCTCAGCGTCTCTTGACCCTGCTTGCAAGAATGTCGTTGGATCGCGTTGCAAAAAATTGAGGCTTGTAGCAAGTGATCTTAAAGTACTCGCAAAGCGTGATTTCTCATTGCCTTGCGCTCGATTGAGTTCAGTCGCTAAATCAAACAGTACGGCTATCGCTTCTGGTGTATTGAAATCATCATTCATAGCCGCTGTAAAACGCTCAACCCATGGGGACGCAGGATCCAGTGGCGTATTGCTGATCAAGGGCACTTGAGCAAGAGCGGTATATAAACGCACCAAGCCCGTACGAGCCTCCTCTAACTGAGTATCGCTGTAATTAATGGGGCTGCGGTAATGAGCCTTAAGCATAAAAAAGCGCACTACTTCAGGATCAAAACTTTTTAATACATCTCGAATTAAAAAGAAATTGCCTAATGACTTAGACATCTTCTCTTCGTTTACCCGAATATGGCCGTTATGCATCCAGTAATTAACAAAGGGATCGTCACCAGCTTTACGAGCTTGACCATATAAAGCGCCTTCGCTTTGAGCGATCTCATTTTCATGATGAGGAAATTGCAAGTCTGCTCCACCGCCATGAATATCAAAATGTTCCCCAAGCAAGTCACAGGACATGGCCGAGCACTCAATATGCCAACCGGGCCTACCTTCACCCCAAGGGGATTTCCAACGGGTATCAGCAGGCTCATCGGGTTTGGCACTCTTCCATAGAACAAAATCCAGAGGATCCCGCTTACCACCACCAATAGCTACACGCTCGCCAGCATTGAGTTCATCCAGACTTTTACCTGAGAGCTGTCCATATTGCGGAAATAAGCGAACGGCAAAGTTCACATCGCCCTCATCGACTTGATAAGCCAGGTCATTTTCGATCAAGCGACCAATCATGCCCTGCATCTGCTTGATGTAATTAGTGGCACGCGGTTCTTGATCGGGATGCATCAAACCCAATTCTTCAGAATCAGAATGCATCGCCACAATAAAACGATTAGTCAGCGCTGCAATCGGTTCGCCATTCTCAATGGCGCGCTTAATGATTTTGTCGTCAATATCGGTGATATTGCGCACATAAATCACCTCATAGCCACTTGCTCTTAACCAGCGCACCACCATATCAAAAACAATCATGACGCGCGCATGACCAATATGGCAAAAGTCATAAACCGTCATGCCGCAGACGTACATCCTCACCTTACCCGGCACGATGGGCTTAAATACCTGTTTTGAACGACTAAGGGTGTTATAGATTTGCAGCATATAGCTTTAAAAGGTGGGGCAAGTTGCGCCAATTTGTTAGACTGAGCGCTGAGTATATCGAATGAGTCAGTTTTACACCCTTCCCCTTATGTCAGCTACCCCTCCAGCATTGCGTCAAATCCATATTAGGATCTTAGGCACTTTATTAGTCGCTATTGGCTTAGTAGGGTGCAGTACGCCCGGTCAACAGCAAGCAAGCGCTGAAATTAAAGCCTTAAATGCACTGCAAAGCGAAACGCCAGCCGCTGCAACTCAGCCCTATTTGGGTGCGTATGGCTCTAATGATCCCCCTAGACTCTCTACCAATACGGGCTACGACCCTCTAAGCCCTCAGCTATCTGAGGAAGTGGGTATACCTTTCCTCTCATTCCTGATTATTGAGCCAGATCCCGTCACCAAGAACGCAGTGCCCTCCGATGTTGAAAAACTTCTGAAAGCGCGCAAATATTCCGAGGCGATCGATCTTGTTAACAGCCATATTAAAAAATCGCCACGCAATGTGCAGCTGCGTTTTTTGAAGGCACGCCTCCAAATTGAACAACGCCAGCTTGATCAAGCCAAAAAAACTTTACTGGAAATCACACAGCAATTTCCGGAGTTGCCTGAGCCTTATAACAATCTTGCCGCATTGGCTGCAAACCAAAATCAGTGGATTGAGGCTCGCGATTATTTAGAGCTTGCCCTCAAACTACGTCCAGGCTACGCCATTGCCTCAGCCAATCTGGGCGAGATCTATATACGTCTAGGCGCAAAGGCCTATGAGAACGCAGCTGAAGCACAGCCTAACCAACGTATGTTCAGCAACCGTGCAAAAGCCTTACAAGAAATCTTGAAGCCAACACCTAGAACCCCCATTAACAAACCCATTCAACCCACTAACTGATCAGAAAGCAGACCAAACAATGGCTAAAGTACTTCTCAAAACCAATAAAGGTGATATCACCCTCACCCTTGATTCTGCAAAGGCGCCTAAAACTGTTGCCAACTTTTTAGAGTATGTCAAAGAAGGACACTATGACAGCACTATCTTTCACCGCGTGATTGATAACTTCATGATTCAAGGTGGCGGCATGACGGCTGGCCTAAAAGAAAAGTCTTCTGGCGCCCAAATTGAGAATGAGGCCGACAATGGCCTGAAGAATGAACGTGGCACAGTAGCCATGGCTCGCACGAGCGATCCCCACTCTGCTACTGCTCAGTTTTTTATTAACGTGGGTGATAACGATTTTTTAAATCACAGCGCTAAAAATGCACAAGGATGGGGCTATGCTGTATTTGGCAAAGTAACTGATGGCATGGATGTGGTTGATGCCATTCGTAAGGTAAAGACTGGCAACTCTGGATTTCATCAAGATGTGCCGGCTGAAGATGTGGTGATTGAAATGGCTAGCGTTCTCGAGGAATGATTGTGCATTTCTCGAGCGCCCTGCTCATTTCTGACTTGCATCTCACGCCTTCAATGCCTTTGACGGCGCAACGCTTCTTTGATTTTTGTGAAAAAGAAGGCCCCGGTGTCGAAGCGGTTTTTATCCTAGGGGATTTATTTGAGTACTGGATTGGTGATGATGCCGCATTAGATTCGCCTTTTCAGCAAGAGGTTAAGAGAGCCATTGCCAATCTCTCAACCAAAACCAAAACGCTTTACATGCATGGCAATCGTGACTTTCTGATTGGCACTGATTATCTGAAAAAAACTGGTATGACTTTATTGCCAGATCCATCTAAGATTGTTATTGCTGGCAATGAGTACATTCTTTGCCATGGTGATTCACTTTGCACCGCTGATGTTGGCTATCAGGTTTTCCGTAATTGGGTTCGTAAACCTTGGCTACAAAATATATTCTTAAGAATGCCTTTGGATTGGCGTAAATCGATTGCCAAAAATCTGCGCAGTAATAGCTCTGCCCAATATCAAAGCTATGCAGGTAATGCCCCTGAGGAGAGAGCTAGAAAAACCAACGTCACCTCACATGCCTGCGCCACCCTACTCAGAGATTTGCCTGGTAATAAATTGATCCATGGGCATACCCACCTACCCGCTCATCATTATGAGCAGTTGAATGAACAAACTTGGCAACGTTGGGTGTTATCAGATTGGGATTTGGATCACCCTGAAAGCAGCCTGCCTAAGGCGAGCGCCCTCAGAATTGATGCGAAGGGTGTGCATTACACTGACCTAGTTAAAGCACAGTAAACACTGCATCAGCAGTCTTAGTGCTTGCTGACTTCTTTAGCAGGTCGAGTACTTTGATAAACACTGCACCATCTGGGCAAAAATACGTGGATTGGCGCACATCACTTCGCCACTTTGCAAGAAGCCTTCTTCGCCACGATAGTTACCAATCAGGCCGCCAGCTTCAGTAATTAATAACGCACCAGCTGCCATATCCCACGGCTTGAGATCGCTCTCAAAGAAACCATCATAACGACCCGCAGCCACATAAGCGAGGTCTAAAGATGCAGCACCTGGGCGACGCAATCCAGCACACTGACGCGTCATATCGGCAAATATTTTTAAATACTTTTCAAGGTCTTGGTCTTCGCGATAAGGAAAACCCGTTCCCAACAAACAACCCGCCAAACGATCTTGGGTAGCAACCCGTAAACGCCGGCGATCTAAATACGCGCCAGCCCCACGCGTAGCGGTATAGAGTTCGTCACGAGTCGGATCATAGACAACCGCTTGTTGAGTTACACCATTCACTGCCAATGCGATTGAAACTGCATATTGTGGAAAGCTGTGAATGAAATTGGTTGTGCCATCCAATGGATCAATGATCCAAACATACTCCGCATCAGCGTTGCGCTCACCAGTTTCTTCGGCTAGAAAGCCATGGCTGGGATACGCCTCACTCAGAGTTTCAATGATGGCAGCTTCAGCTTGTTTGTCCACCTCAGTCACAAAATCATTGTGCTGCTTGCGATCAACCTGTAAGCGTTCCAAATTCAGAGAGGCTCGGTTAATGACGGTTCCTGCACGACGAGCGGCCTTAATGGCCACATTTAACATGGGATGCATAGTATTGATGGACAAATTAAATAAGAACAAACTCGCGGTATTGAAAACTACAGGACAATAACGAGCTAACAGCTTGATTCTAAACGATGCTACCCTCACCAACCAAAATCTCCTCGACCCGAATCCCAATATGAACACTGCAGAAGCCAACTTAATCCGCTGGGCTCTTGTTGAGACAAGCCATCCGGGGAACGTAGGCTCTGCTGCGCGCGCACTTAAAACGATGGGCTTTAGTGATTTACGCCTCATTAATCCCAAGATCAAGGAGATTGCTCAAGAGCCCGAGGCTATTGCGTTAGCTAGTGGTGCCGGCGATGTCTTGGCGTCTAGCCAAGAATCCAATACTCTAGAATCCTCGCTGCAAGATTGCTCATTAGTTTTAGGGCTTACCAGTCGAGACCGTGAGTTCGGACCCCCTCCAATTGATTGGGCATCTGCCCGCGCCCTGATTCAAGAGGCCGTGGCGCATCATCAGCAGGTTGCACTGGTCTTTGGAACTGAAAGAACTGGCCTACAGAACGAACATCTAGCCTTGTGCACTCATCGGGTATGGCTAGACGCTAATCCTGCCTATCCATCGCTAAACCTCGCCCAAGCACTGATGGTTTGCGCTTTTACCCTCAGAGAGGCTCTCAGTAAGCCCTGTAGCACCATTCAAGATGTTCAGGACTTGCCTGACTATGCAGATCCAGCTGCAGTTGCAGCCATGCTGGAGCACTGGAGAGAGGGATTAGAGGCGATTGGCTATCTTGACCCCTCCCATCCCAAGAAGCTCATGGCTCGCCTACAAGCCCTATTCTCTAGAAGCCGGCTTCATAAAGAAGAAATTGATCTTCTCCGGGGGATCGCAAAACAAATGCTCCTGAGAAAATAAGCGTATCCCGCTAAAATCAAACCATGTTTAATTCGCTTTTCGACCAAGTCGACTCCATCATTGCCCGTGACCCTGCCGCAAGAAACCGTCTTGAGGTCATCACTTGCTATCCCGGCTTGCATGCTATTTGGCTACATCGTATCTCTCATTTTTTATGGTCTCTAGGGCTCAAGTGGATTGCACGGCTGTTATCCGTATTTGCAAGATTTTTAACTGGGATTGAAATTCATCCGGGGGCCAAGATTGGCCGGCGCGTATTTTTAGATCACGGCCTTGGCATCGTGATTGGCGAAACTACTGAGATTGGTGATGATTGCACGATCTATCAAGGCGTTACCTTAGGTGGCACATCGCTTTATAAAGGTGTAAAGCGTCACCCTACTCTCGGCAAAGATGTCGTGATTAGCGCTGGCGCAAAAGTACTGGGTGGCTTCATAGTGGGCGACGGTGCACGCGTTGGCTCCAATGCCGTGGTTCTGAAAGAAATTCCAGCTGGCGCGACTGCCGTCGGTATTCCAGCACGAATTCTGCATCCGGATTTACCCAAAAGCTCTGACACCAAAGCTAAAGAATATTTTTCTGCTTATGGCATCACCCCGAATGTGGATGATCCCGTATCGATGGCTCTAAAAGGATTGATCGACGCTAGCCTTGAGCAAGAGGTGAAGATAGCCGCTCTTGAGCAAACTTTAGAAAAATTGGGAAATCCCGCTAGTGACACCAATCCAAATGAAAAGAGCGGCACCAAGCGCGACCTCGGAGCCCTAAAAGAATGGCTTAAAGAGTAATTCTTAGGGCAAATCTTGCTTAGTGCAAGGTTCGAGGATTAGGGCTATTTAGAGTGCTGCTGTCTAACAAACTATCTAGATCTTCCTCATCATCCCCATCTTGATCATTTGGCATACCAAAGATAAAACTCTCGGCACCTTCAGGGTGGCCGTTTTCAATTTCATTGCGAGTAGCTTCACGAATATCTGCTACCTGAACCCAGAAACGTAAAGCCATCCCGGCAAGCGGATGGTTGCCATCTAGCACTACTTGATTATCAGCAACATCGGTGACCGTATAAATCAAAGTATCCTCATCGCCATCATCAACTTCTAAGGCTAAGGTTGTTGCCTCGGCACCCTCTTCAGCCTCAGCCTCAGGAACACCCTCAAATTGCATACCTACTTCTAGTGGCTCCGGAAAGCGCACTCGCGGCTCAATCTTGAGTAGTTCTGGATCGTAGTCACCAAATGCTTCATTAGGCTCGAGCTGAATAGTGGCTTCATAACCAACATCCTGACCATCTAACATAGTCTCAATTTTTGGAAAAGTGCCGTCATAGCCACCGTGCAGGTATACCATCGGAGAATCTGGTTCCTCAATGACATTATTCTGAGCATCGGTTAACTTGTAGTGAAGGGATACGATTGTATTTTTTGCGATCTTCATGCGGAATTCATCAAACATTTATTTTTAATTAGTTTCTATATAGCTTTTACTTTATGACTTCATTTTACTTGAGCAAGCCGTACGAACCCCCCCAAGCACCCAAAACCTTGCCTCTAAACGAGCCGTGGGCCTTATTAGGGGGGGTCAGCCCGCAAAAGTTCATGAAGACCTGTTGGCATAAAAAGCCTCTACTAATCCGAGGCGCTATACCAGCATTTAAGCTTGCCCAGGCAGTCAATGAGCCTCTAGCAAGCCCGATTTCTGCAGAAGATCTTTTTAAGGTTGCTGGTAATGATGCCGCTGAATCTAGACTCATTGAGGATAAACCTTGGCGCTTTACAGAGGGTCCATTTCAGAAAAAAACATTGCCCAGTATCAATACTCCCAATTGGACGCTACTACTTCAGGGCATGGAAGCACATCATGATGCCGCAGCTAAGATTCTGTCCTGGTTTCGATTTATTCCAGACGCTCGCCTCGACGACTTGATGATTAGCATTGCGGGTCCAGGTGGCGGTGTTGGTCCCCACTTTGATTCTTATGACGTGTTCTTAATTCAAATGGCGGGTCGCAGACGTTGGCAAATTTCAGAACAGAAAGACCTAAGACTAAATCCCAAGTTGCCACTCAAAATTTTGCAAAGTTTTAAGCCTGAACAAGAATGGGTTCTAGAGCCAGGCGACATGCTCTATCTTCCACCCCATATTGCGCATGATGGCGTGGCACTCGATGCTGGCTGTCAAACTTGGTCAGTAGGGTTTCGTTCGCAAAGTTATAAAGAGTTACTCCAAGAAGGTCTATGGCGCCTGGCCGAGTCTTTGGAAGGTATTCCAGAGCTAGAGGAACACTTTGCAGACCCGATGCAAGGGGCCAGCAGCAGTGCAGAGCAACTACCAGCAGAGCTCATTAAGCAAATTGAAGGCAAGCTTAAAGGCTTAAAACTGGATCAAGTGAGCAGCTTTTTACCTGGTATTACAGCCTATTTAAGCGAGCCCAAGCAACAGGCTATTTTTGATGGTCCCACAGCTCCGCTATTGCCCAAAGGGTTTAGCAAGGCTTTGGGGACACGGTCACTCAAACCCCACCCCCAGAGTCGCATCCTTAGTCTGGGTACAAACGTCTTTTGCAATGGGGAGAATGTCACTAAAGGCCAGACCAAAGGTGTGCAGCTGGCCTGGAGGAGACTATCCTCCAATAAAGAATTGGCTGGGCTAAAGGAATTAAAAGAAATAGGTGAGTCCAGTCTTTATGAGGCTTACACGGCAGGCTGGTTAATTTTTTAATCCAGAATTAAAGACGTGGCTATAATAATTGCTGGATAACACTTAGGGATTTTCCCTCGGTTTTTTCTAGCAACAATAACCGGTTATTGATGTTAATTTTTTAAGAGGAAATTACAAATGAAGAAGTCACTCGTATTCGCTGCAATGTTAGCTATCGCTTTGGCCGCTTGCGGTAAAAAAGAAGAAGCAAAACCTGCTGAAGCTCCTGCTGCTGCTCCTGCTGCTCCTGCTGCTGAAGCTCCTGCCGCTGCTCCAGCTCCAGCTGCTCCAGAAGCTAAGAAGTAATCTTCTTCTTGAAGAAAAAAAGCCGCTGAAAAGCGGCTTTTTTATTCCCCATCATTTATTGAGACTATTTAGCGACTCAATTGCTCGGTAAGCAAAGTGAGCAATTGTAATCCAGCAGGAGTATTTTCAGGTTTACCATCCGCATCTTTTACATACACAGTCGACAACTCATCACCAGTTTTTTGAACCATAACCTGATACTTCTTGGCCTTCAGATTAGAGTCGTCCTTGCTGCTGAATAAATTACTAAAGAAGCCTTTGGTATCGCCAAGATCTTTAGGGTTTACGTAACGCACAAAATAAATACCGTTTGAGCGATCTCTATCTTCCACTGTGAAATTAGAGCGGTCCAAAGCAAGGCCGACATCACGCCAAGCACGATCAAAACCAGTACTTAAGTCAATATGGGCTTTATTAACACCCTCTTGCACTAATTTAGCCTTAGCTGTTTTGGGTCCCAATGGAACTGCAACCATGGCCTTAGCCTGTTCTTGCGTCATGCCCAAGCGCTCCATGAGACGAGCCAAGAAGGCCGCCTCTAACTCTGGATCATTAGGACGCGAAGTCCAGATAGTCGAAATACAGTTGTTCGTAGAATCAGTAGTACATTTTTCAATAGCGCCGCGTTGCGTAATATAAATCTCGGTCTCATTGGGCTTGCTAACTTCTAGGCGAGTTTTATATTTATCCCGCTCACCAGTGTCATAGATTGAATCTAGAGCGCCACCAACAGTAGAGCGAATCCAATCTTGCGCAATCTTCGCACGATTTTCAGCCCAATCAGTTTCCATAATTCCAGTAGATGGTGAATCTATCACTAGGAGAAAACCATTCTCCTGCCAGAAATCTTTTACCTGAGGATATAACTCAGGCGCAGGTTTTTCAACTACCAACCAGCGACGCTCACCATCCCGTGCTATGCGCATACCAGGTATACCGGTCATAACATTCGTTCTTAATTGCGCCGTTTTTTTCACGGCTGCATTGTATTCAGACATAGTCGCGGTACCATCCTGAACGATATAACGCCGATCCGCCTGCGCAGTAATTAAATCCGGAGGATAAGATAAGTTAGGACCACGAACAGTGCCTGAACTCTTATAGTCAACGGTATCGTTAGAAGTAATAGACTTACAAGCAACTAAGCCAAAACCTACGAAAGTTAAAACAGCAACAGCCGAAATCACTCGACGGAGAATTTGCGCAACAATCATCATAGTAAGCCGGCCTGTTTCAATGCAATCTTTAAAGGTTCACGCAATACAGCGCTTAAGGGAGTCAATGGCAAACGAATGCCTGCAGTAATTTTTCCCATTTCATGCAGGGCCCATTTGACCGGAATTGGATTTGCTTCTGTAAACATGGCTTTATGTACTGCAATCAGCTGATATTGGATCTCGCGCGTCCGCTTTACATCATCAGACATCGCGGCAATACATAACTCATGCATCAAACGTGGCGCAATGTTTGCAGTAACAGAAATATTGCCTTTACCGCCCATCAACATGAGCATGGCCGCAGTTAAGTCATCACCAGAAAACACAGAAAAATCCCTGTGTCCTGCGCGCTTCAGAGCGTCAAGAAGTAAAGTCCCCCGCTCTAGGCTACCGGTTGCATCTTTAATACCAATAATGCCGGGCACTCCAGCCAAACGCACTACGGTATCACCTGCTAAATCAGCAACTGTGCGCCCAGGAACGTTATACAAAATTACCGGTAGATCAACAGATTCAGCAATTTTCTTGAAGTGCAAATACATGCCCTCTTGAGAAGGCTTATTGTAATAAGGCACGACTTGCAAGCTGGCATTAGCGCCAACTTCTTTAGCAAACTTCGTTAACTCAATTGCCTCAATCGTGGAATTGCCGCCAGTACCTGCGATTACTGGAATACGCCCAGCAATATGTTCAACAGTTACACGAATCAGCTCGCAGTGTTCTTCTACAGAAACCGTTGGAGACTCACCGCTAGTGCCAACCACGACAATTCCGTCGCTTCCTTCGGCCACATGCCAATCGAGCAAGGATCGCAAGCTGGTATAGTCCAAGCCGCCATCCTCAAACATCGGGGTAACGATAGCGGGCATGCTGCCAGCTATGGGCTTTTGACTACCTTTGGAATGGCTTGTGTTTGTCACCGAATATGTACCAATTTTCTAGCTAAGTTAACCAACAAATTGTAACGGAATGCGCCCTTTTAACCCGCCTTTTACGGCACAAAGCCTTTGAATCATGGCTGGTTTGGGGTGATCTACATAAATATCCTCGTAAGAGAGTACTCTCAGGCCATGAGCTTGGGCTAAAGCAAGCAATTCCCCTGGATTTAAGAGGAAATTAGGATTGGAGGGTTTACCAAATTCAGCATTTCCCAAGGCAAAGGTTTCGTAAATCAAAACGCCGTCATCAACCAACATTTCAGGCAAAAGATCAAGAAAAGGACGATAGAGGTAATTGGTAACCACAATCCCTGCAAATTGATGATTCGCGAGTGGCCAGACCTCCCCCTCTAAATCGAGCGTCTGGGTCTGTATTAAAGGCAGCTTCAAAAACTCTAAGCTTGTGGTGTCGCGATCTACTGCCAAAACTGAATACCTCAAATTAGCCAGGTATAGAGAATTCCTGCCAGAGCCGCAGGCCAAATCCAATACCAAGCCTTCCTGAGGAATTGCTGATGCAAATCGTTTTACCCACGCAGATGCCTCAATCAGTTCATTGTGAGTACCGGGCATTGCTTGAACTGAATTAATCGTAAGCGAGGCCCATTGCTTCACGAACCTCTCTCATGGTTTCTTGTGCCACTTTACGTGCCTTATCGCAACCATCAGCAATAATAGAGCGCAATAGGCTTGGATCATCCAAATACTTTTGTGCCCGCTCAAACATCGGCTGTTGCTCTAAAAGAATCGCGTCAATCACAGGCTGCTTACACTCTAAGCAACCAATACCAGCTGATTTACAGCCCTTCTCAACCCATTGCTTGGTTTCTGCATTGGAATATACCGCATGCAATTGCCATACAGGGCAACGTGCAGGATTACCCGCATCAGTGCGTCGAACTCGCGCAGGATCCGTGGGCATGGTCCGAATGGATTTAATCACCTCGTCCGGTTGCTGACGAATGCTAATGGTATTACCGTAGGACTTGGACATCTTCTGGCCATCAATGCCCGGCATGCGAGATGCTGAAGTCAACAAAGCTTGCGGCTCAGGCAGAATGATTTTTCTAGAGCCTTCTAAAAAACCGAACAGCCTCTCACGATCAGCCATCGATAAGCTTTGGGCTTCTTGCAATAAGGCCTTAGCCTGCTCAAGCGCCTCCTCGTCACCGCGCTCCTGAAAAGCGACGCGCAACTCCGCATACATCTTGGCACGCTTACTGCCTAACTTCTTAACTGCTTCTAGCGCCTTTTCTTCAAAGCCAGGTTCACGTCCATAAAGATAGTTAAAACGACGGGCAACTTCCCGCGTCATCTCCACGTGCGGAACCTGATCCTCGCCTACAGGCACATGCTGTGCTCTATAAATCAAGATATCAGCAGCTTGTAGCAATGGATAGCCCAAGAAACCATAGGTCTGTAAATCTTTTTCTTTTAATTTCTCAATTTGGTCTTTATAGGTGGGTACTCGCTCTAGCCAGCCTAAAGGGGTTCCCATCGACAGTAGGAGAAAAAGCTCGGCATGCTCCGGTACCTTGCTCTGAATAAATAAAGTAGCTTGATTTGGATCTACGCCAGCAGCCAACCAATCAATTACCATATCCCAAACAGATTGCTCAATTACATCAGGGGTTTCATAATGAGTTGTCAATGCATGCCAATCGGCAACAAAGAAAAAACATGGATACTCAGACTGCAAGCGCACCCAGTTCTTTAAAACACCGTGGTAATGACCCAGGTGTAAATTACCTGTAGGTCGCATGCCAGAGAGAACGCGTTCAGCAAACATCTTTTTCTTTATTCTGAATGTGTAATTCGTTAAACAATCTATTAGTGAAACGCTGACCAAACTGGCGTCAGATGATCGGGTAAATGCGGCAAACGTCCTAAATCAATATGACTTTCATTCGGATCATGAAAATCAGATCCACGTGAAGCTAAAAAACCATACTGCTGGGCAATTTTGCCGTAAGTTTGATATTGAGCGGGGCTATGGCTTCCTGTAATAACTTCAATCCCCAAACCACCAATATCTTTAAAGTGTTTAAATAGCTCATCCATTTGCATGGCGTTCAACTTATATCTACCAGGGTGTGCAATCACCGCAACCCCACCAGCTGCTTTGATCCAGGCGACCGCATCGTCAATAGTTGCCCAAAAGTGTGGCACATAGCCTGGCTTATCTTCAACTAAGTAATTTTTAAAGACCTGCTCAGTATCACGACATACCCCCCGCTCCACCAAAAACCGTGCAAAGTGTGTTCTTGAAATGAGGTCATGATTACCAGCAAAATGTAGGGCGCCTTCATAAGCGCCAGGTATGCCTACTTTAAGTAATTGCTCCGCCATCAATTTGGCACGATTACTCCGGCCATCGCGAGTGCGCCGCAAGCCTTCTAAAATCCCAGTGTGGTCAGCGTTAATACCAAGTCCAACAATGTGAATTGTTTGACCCATCCAGGTCACTGAAATCTCTACGCCACCCAAATAATCAAGGCCTAAAGCGTTAGCGGCGGCACGAGCTCGCTCTTGCCCGCCAAGCTCATCATGATCTGTCAGTGCCCATAAATGGACGCCATTGGTATGCGCACGCTCTGCTAACTCTTCGGGCGTTAAGGTGCCATCAGAAACAACTGAGTGGCAATGTAAATCGGCATTGAAGGGAGAAACGCTGGTCATAATCTATTTTAGGTCAAGCCGGTGTCAATAACACGGCGAGGCGCGTCCAAGTAGTCACGAGACTGCATTTCAATAAGACGGGAGACGGTTCTGGAGAATTCTCCGGTAATCTGGCCTTCCGTATACAAGTCGGCGACTGGAACCTCTGCCGAGATGATGAGCTTAATCTTATGGTCATATAAGACGTCAATGAGCCAAATAAAGCGGCGAGCTTCATTTGTCATGCGGGGTGGCATATAAGGCACCCCCGATAAAAACACCGTATGAAATTGATTGGCAATCTCCAGGTAGTCATTCTGGGATCGGGGGCCACAACACAGGGTTTGGAAATCAAACCACACTACCCCATCATTCATATGAAGCGGCCTGAGCTGCCTAGACTCGATATATAAAATGGGACAAGCCATCTCTTTTTGATGGCCAATGAGCGTCTGATACATTTCCATCAGAGTGACATCTGACTGATCATTCAACGGCGTCAAGTAGGCCTCAACCTGGGACATCTGCACTCGTCGGTAGTCATTGCCAGCATCCACATTCATGACATCTAACTGTGACTCCAATAACTTAATCGCCGGAATCAGTCGATCGCGATGCAGCCCATTGGGGTAGAGTTGATCAGGACGATAGTTTGAGGTCATTACAAATTGCACGCGATCTTCAAACAAGGCGGTAAGAAGTCGATACAAAATCATCGCATCTGCGATGTCATTGATATGGAACTCATCAAAACAAATTAAGCGGTAACGTTTAGCAATTCTTTTAGATAACTCATCCAAAGGATCGGCAAGGCCAGAAAGCTCATGCAATTCACGATGAACTTCCCGCATGAACTCATGAAAATGAATGCGGATTTTTTTTTCTAGAGGCGATGCTGCATAAAAGCAATCCATCAAAAAGGATTTACCGCGACCAACGCCACCCCACAAGTAAATTCCACGGGGTAATTTAGGTTTAAATAATTTCTTTTTTAGACCGCTGCTACGAATTTCTTTATAAGCAATCCACTCGTCTTCACAACGTTGCAAACGCTCCATGGCGCGAAGCTGCGCGGGATCGCTATGATACCCGCGCGTCTTTAACTCTTGATGGTAATACTCTAATGCTTTCAATTACATATTTAATGCACGTTGATCCGTTGCCAATGCGGCCTCGCGCATCACTTCTGACAAGCTTGGGTGTGGATGACAGATGCGAGCAATATCCTCAGCCGCCGCTTTAAATTCCATGGCAACAGCAGCTTCAGCAATTAAGTCAGAAGCATTTGGTCCAATAATATGAACACCAAGAATTTCATCCGTCTTCGCATCAGCCAAAACCTTTACGAAACCATCAGCACGGCCCATACCCAGTGCACGGCCATTGGCAGCAAATGGGAACTGACCCGCTTTAAATGCAATACCAGCTTCTTTGAGCTGTTGCTCAGTCTTACCAACCCAAGCAATTTCTGGATCGGTATAGATTACCCAAGGAATGCAGTTGTAATCAATGTGGGGTTTTTGGCCGGCGATAATTTCCGCTACCAATACTCCCTCATCTTCCGCTTTATGTGCCAGCATTGGTCCACGCACTACGTCACCAACAGCATAGACGCCAGGTGCTGCAGTTTGACAAGTATGGTCATCAATTGGGATAAAGCCGCGCTCATCGACCTTAAGACTGATTTTATCTAAGCCTAATTTGTCGGTATTGGGCACACGACCAATAGAAACAATTAAACGATCACATTCCAACTTAGCTGCTTTGCCAGTGCTATCAGTGTAATTAACGACCACACCTTTTTTATCAGCTTTGACTTCGCCAATCTTCACACCAGTATGGATATTCAAGCCCTGTTTGCTTAATAGCTTTTGCGCTTCCTTGGCGATACCAAGATCACAAGCACCTAAGAATGAAGGCATTGCCTCTAGAATAGTCACTTCAGAGCCAACACGACGCCAAACAGAACCCAATTCCAAACCAATTACACCAGCGCCGATCACGCCGAGCTTTTTAGGAGTGGAATCAAATTTGAGCGCGCCCTCGTTATCACAAACCAACACATTATCTACGGCAATACCAGGTAAATGACGGGCCTTGGAGCCGGTAGCAATAATGACGTTCTTTGCGGTAACGGTTTCTTTATCTTTGCCATCGATCTTGACTTGATAACCATCGGCCGTTTTACCTTCAAAAGACGCATGTCCCTTAAGTAAAGTAATCTTGTTCTTGCGGAATAGATACTGAATGCCACCCGTCATCTTCGTCACGATGTCATCTTTACGAGTCACCATCTTTTTAGCATCAATGCTGACCGACCCAACCTTAATGCCGTGATCAGCAGCATGATGGCTGATCTTCTCAAACTCTTCGGATGAGGCCAATAAGGCCTTAGAAGGAATACAGCCAACGTTTAAGCAAGTTCCACCTAAGCGTGGTTCACCCTTTGGATCGTCATAGCTTTGTGACTCAGCACAGGCAACCTTAAAGCCCAGTTGCGCAGCACGGATTGCAGCGATGTAGCCACCAGGTCCACCGCCAATGACTACTACATCAAATGATTGACTCATAATGCCCCCTATTACAAATCAAGGAGGAGACGTGAAGGATCTTCTAAAGCTTCCTTCATGGCAACCAAACCAAGTACAGCCTCACGACCGTCAATAATGCGGTGATCGTATGACAAAGCCAGATAGTTAATTGGACGAATCACTACTTGACCGTTCTCAACTACTGCACGCTCTTTAGTTGCATGAATACCCAAAATTGCAGATTGCGGTGGGTTAATGATTGGAGTTGAGAGCATAGAACCAAATACACCACCGTTAGAGATGGAGAATGTGCCGCCAGTTAAATCTTCAAGAGACAACTTACCATCGCGTGCCTTAGAACCAAATTCAGCAATCTTCTTCTCGATGTCAGCTAAGTTCATTTGGTCAACATCACGCAAGATTGGAACAACCAAGCCACGTGGCGAGCTTACGGCGATACCAATATCAAAGTAGCCGTGATAAACGATGTCATTGCCATCAACAGAAGCATTCAACAATGGAAATTTCTTCAAAGCATGGGTCGCTGCTTTAACAAAGAAGGACATGAATCCTAACTTAACGCCGTGGACTTTTTCGAACTGGTCTTTGTACTTGTTGCGCATGGCAATCACTGGAGCCATATTGACTTCATTGAATGTTGTCAGAATCGCATTATTAGCTTGTGACTCAAGCAGGCGCTCGGCAATACGCGCACGCAAGCGACTCATTGGCACGCGCTCTTCTGGACGATTACCAGTTGGAATAGGTGCGCTTGGCAAGGCAATAGATTTTGCACCGCCGGCAACTGCGCTCAGCACATCACCTTTAGTGATACGGCCATCGCGACCAGAACCGGCAACTTGATCAGCGCTCACATTATTTTCTGCCATTAATTTAGCAGCAGAAGGAGCCGCGGCGGTGGCAGGTTTAGCGGCTGGCGCGGCTACAGGAGCTGGAGCAGCAGCTACAGGCGCAGGAGCGGCGGCAGCTGGTTTAGCGCTTGCAACAGCAGTGCTATCGATCTTCGCGATCAATTGCTCTGCAATCACGGTGCCACCATCAGCAATAACGATCTCTGTCAGTACACCTGCGGAAGGCGCAGGCACTTCCAAGACCACCTTGTCTGTTTCGATTTCAATCAAGATCTCATCTTGACCAACGGCATCGCCAACTTTCTTTTTCCATTGCAACAAAGTTGCTTCTGCTACTGACTCGGAGAGTTGGGGGACTTTAACTTCAAATATAGCCATGATTAATCCTATCTAATGTATTTGGTGTGAGTTATATCAACGCTTATTTCGTGACTACATAACCCTTGAGTTTGGCAAAAGCCGCATTGAGCAGAGACTTCTGTTGTTCTTGGTGGAGATGAGCGTAGCCACAAGCTGGCGATGCTGATGCAGGACGTCCTGCATATGCTAACTTCATGTCCTCAGACATGTTCTCCAATATGTTGTGTTGAACGAAGAACCAAGCCCCTTGATTTTGTGGCTCATCCTGACACCACACAACTTCTTCAAGTTTTGGATACTTCTTCAATTCTGCAGCGATCGCTTTATGCGGGAATGGATATAACTGTTCCAAACGAATAATCGCAACATCACTTAACTTCTTCTCTGTGCGGGCCTTAGCTAAGTCAAAATACACTTTGCCAGAACACACTACTAAACGAGTTACCTGCTTCGCATCAATAGCAGCATCGCGTTCAGAGATGACTGTTTGGAAGCCACCCTTAGTGAACTCACTTAATGGTGATGCAGCTTCCTTATTACGCAATAAGGATTTTGGCGTCATCAAAATTAAAGGCTTGCGGAACTGACGAATCATCTGGCGACGCAATACGTGGAAGATCTGCGATGCAGTAGTAGGTTGAACCACTTGCATATTGGTATCGGCACATAACTGCATAAAGCGCTCTAGACGTGCAGATGAATGCTCTGGGCCTTGGCCCTCGTAACCATGCGGCAACATCATTACGAGACCATTAGCACGACCCCACTTCACCTCACCAGATGCAATGAACTGATCAATCACCACTTGGGCACCGTTAGCGAAATCGCCAAACTGCGCCTCCCAAATAGTTAAGGTGTTTGGTTCGGCAGCAGCGTAACCATACTCAAAACCAAGCACAGCCTCTTCCGATAGAATCGAATCGATCACCAGGAATGGTGCTTGATCTTTCGTAACATGTTGAAGGGCGACATAGGTGCCGGTATCCCACTTCTCACGATTTTGGTTATGCAATACTGAGTGACGATGGGTAAAAGTGCCACGACCACTATCCTCACCAGATAAACGGACAGGATAGCCACTTGCTACCAGGGATGCGAAAGCCATGTGCTCGCCCATACCCCAGTCGACGTTGACTTCGCCACGACCCATGGCAGCACGGTCACGATAAACCTTCTCAACTAGCGGATGCGCCTTAAAGTCTGCGGGAATGGTGGAGATTTTTTCGGCTAAACGTTTCCACTCGGTGAGTGGGATAGCAGTATCAGCCTCATCGGTCCATTTCTTATTCAAGAATGGGGCCCAATCGACAGCAAATTTACCCTTGAAATTACTTAAGACTGGATCAGAGGTTTGCTTACCTTGATCCATGGCAGCGCGATACTCTTTGACCATTAAGTCACCAGTACCGGCAGGCAATACGCCTTGAGTTTCCAGCTTATCTGCGTATACCTTGCGTGTTCCAGGGTGCGCAGCAATGATCTTGTACATCAAAGGCTGAGTCATAGCTGGAGTGTCTTGCTCGTTATGCCCCAACTTGCGGAAACAAACAATATCAATGGCCACATCTTTGTGGAACTGAGTGCGGAACTCAACAGCCAACTTGGTTGCCAAAACTACGGCTTCAGGATCATCGCCGTTCACGTGCAATACAGGCGCATCAATGATCTTCATGATGTCGGTGCAATACAAGCTTGAACGTAAGTCACGTGGATCAGATGTAGTGAACCCAATCTGATTGTTAATCACGATATGGATCGTCCCACCAGTGGAATAGCCGCGAACTTCAGCCATCGCCAAAGTCTCTTGCATAACACCCTGACCTGCAATCGCCGCATCACCATGAACTAAAACAGGCAATACTTGCTCGCCCAACAAATCGCCGCGACGTTCCATACGAGCGCGTGCAGAACCCTCTACCACTGGGTTAACAATTTCTAAATGGGATGGATTAAAGGCCAATGACAAGTGCACTGGACCGCCTGGAGTAGAAATATCGCTTGAGAAACCTTGGTGATATTTAACGTCACCAGCAGGCAATGTTTCTGGGCCTTTGTGCTCAAACTCTGCAAACAAATCTGTTGGCATCTTGCCTAAGGTATTAACAAGGACGTTCAGACGACCACGGTGAGCCATACCAATCACAATCTCTTGCACACCCTTATCGCCAGCATCGCGCACGAGCTCATCCATACAAGCGATGAAGCTTTCACCGCCCTCCAGTGAGAAGCGCTTTTGGCCTACATACTTGGCTTGGAGATAGCGCTCCAAACCTTCTGCAGCGGTTACACGATCGAGAATCTGGCGCTTTTCATCTACATTGAAGCGCGGTGTTGAACGAATGGACTCTAATTTTTCTTGCCACCATTTTTTAATCTTCTGGTCAGCAATAAACATGTACTCGGGACCAATCGTGCCGCAATAAGTTTCACGTAAAGCCTGCAATAAGTCACGCAATGTCATTTCGGTTCTACCGAAAAATGTATTGCTGGTGTTGAAGACGATATCCATATCGCCATCAGTAAAGCCATAAAAGGCTGGATTTAATTCTGGAATATCCGGACGCTCAGTGCGTTTCAACGGATCAATATCTGCCCAGCGATTACCAACGTTACGATATGCGGCAATTAACTGCTGAACAGCAACGCGCTTGCGACCCATTTCCGAGTCAGCCGAATCAGAAACCGTTCTGATGGGGCCTTGCTTAGCACGCTCAGCAAATGACGCAACAATCGGTCCATGGGCAATGTCAACTCGAGACGAGCCGTCTACCGCTGGAACCTGTTTCACGTTATCAAAATAATCTCGCCAATGATCAGCAACGGATGCTGGATCGTGCAAGTAGGATTCGTAGAGCTCTTCTACGTATGGGGCGTTTCCGCCGAAGAGATACGAGTTATCTCTTTGGTCCTGCATCATGATGCTCACCTTTCATCGGGTTTCCCGAATCAAAACTGTGGTTAAAACCACTCGCATTCAGGCTTCACCATCCTGCGAATTGATCTGTGCAAATACTACTTACTACCCCACTAATTTAACACGATTAACCGCTTATTCATAAAGGGCTTTCCCTGATTTTCCTATTGCACCGGGTATTTACCCATTGGATCTCCATGAATAAGAACTTTCCTACTGAGCTTTCAGGCAATGCCAACAGATTGAAATAAAATTGATTTTTATTGTCTAAATCTTCAAGTTAAAATAGAAAAAGCCGCTCCAGTTTAGGCGGCTTTTTTAATAAAATTGAATTAAATCAATTTATTAGATCAAATAGTTACTTCGATCTCTGCCATCAATCCATTTAGGAGCCTTACCGCGACCAGTCCAAGTCTCGCCTGTTGTTGAATTGCGATATTTTGGGGCCACTTTACCACCTCCAGCTTTGGATCCTGCTTTACGACTGAAGAGGTCAGAGGCGCTTAAGTCGTATTGCTCAATAATGGCTTTTGCTTTTGCAATGCCATCAGCCTTTTCACGCTGAACAGCCTCTTTAATCTGTTTATCTAGCAATTCACGTTGCGCCAATAGCTCTTTATATGAAGACATATACTTACTCCCAAATAATTAAATTTAATTTATAGCAATTAATCAGTTTATCTGTTAACAATTTTATTATATACGATTTTAAATAGTTCATAATATATTTATAAGCTTAGTAAATAACCCTTATTTATCAAGGCTTAATAGGGTCAATAATTTATTATATATAAAAAATATAAATATATTAATAAATACTATCTTCTTAAAATAAATGTACCACTAGACTTAGCCGTTACCTCACCCGCATCATTCAAAACAACGGCTTCGCAATAATTAATGGTCTTACCAGACTTAAGCGTTGTACCCTCCACAATAATCTTGCCTAAGCTAGGGCGTAAAAAACTAATCGTCATATCAACGGTAATGGCGCCAGAGGCATGATTCATGCTGCTGCGTGCTGCGGCTGCCATTGCAAAATCCAGCAATGTCATGATCAGCCCCCCATGGGCAACCTGAAAGCTATTCTCGTATTCCGGCTTTAATTGAACGCTAATGCGAGACTTGCCACCCTCAGCAAACTCAGGCACCACACCTAAGTGATGCAAAAATGGGATATTGAGCCCAAAGTAATCTGTTGGCCCCTGCTTTGAGTGTTCCATATCACTTGCTTTCATTAACGTTCCTTCTATTTATTCGGATATTTTAAACGGTGTATTAAAAAAAATGCATGCCTAGAGTGTATGATATGTTTTATGAACAAAGAATAAAAAGTTTGTTCGGATAAATTGAATAATAAACCTAACGGAGACATGATGAGTATTAAGCCAGAAACGCCCTATAAAGACATACTTTTTGAAGTGAAGAACCAGGTAGCTTGGATCACCATCAACCGCCCAAGGGTACTTAACGCCTTTCGTGAACAGACTTTGGATGAAATGATTGATGCGGTAAAGCTGACGCGCGAAGATCCTTCTATTGCTTGTATCGTATTTACTGGTTCTGGTGACAAAGCCTTCTCAGCTGGTGGTGATTTCTATGCCATGAAGCGCCTCACCTTTACCAATGGGTCTATGTGGAACGACCGCATGTTGGGTCTAGCCATGGCGATCCGTGGCATCCCTATCCCCGTTATCGCAATGGTGAATGGTTGGTGCGTTGGTGGTGGTCATGAATTGGCATTGTGGTGTGACCTCGTGATTGGCTCAGAGAAATCAGTTTTTGGACAAACTGGTGCAAAGGTTGGCGCCTGTCCTACCGTTGGCGCAACTCAATACCTCCCACGTATTGTTGGCGAACGCATTGCACGTGAGATGATTTTCTTAGCTAAGCGTTTTGAAGCAAAAGAGGCAGAAAGAATCGGTCTGATCAACAAGTGCGTTAAAGAAGAAGATCTACTAACAGAGACTTTGGCTTGGTGTGAAACTATTAAGAGCAATAGCTCACAAACCCTTCGTATGACGAAGAAGAGTTTGAACTTTGAATCAGATCAACTCTATGCATCATGGCAGCACGGAATGGAGTTGTTAGCGTATGTCTGGGGCTCGGAAGAAAGCCTCGAAGGTATGAATGCCTTCTTAGAAGGACGCAAGCCTGACTTCCAACAATTCCGCTTGAAAAATAAAGCTGCTCTCGATGATTACATGGATGGCTTCAGAAAAAATCTGAACGCGCCACCTGATATGCGCGATTAATCGAATCTGAATGAGCGCAGAACAAAAGCAAACCACTAAGGCACCCGATAAACAAGGCGCCTTAGTTGGCCTCAAGATACTAGACTTAAGCCGAGTGTTGGCTGGCCCATGGTGCGGCCAACTACTCGGCGATCTTGGCGCTGAAGTTGTGAAGGTTGAATCCCTGGTGACCGGGGATGACACTCGCGGATGGGGTCCTCCATTTCTGGAAGGTGAGTCGGCGTATTTCTTAGGTTGTAATCGAAATAAACGTGGCATCACCATCGACTTTTCAAAACCAGAAGGAAAGGCTTTGCTAGCAAAGTTGATTCCAAAGTTTGACGTACTGCTCGAAAATTTTAAGAGTGGCACTCTAGAAAAGTGGGGCTTTGATTCCGCTTGGTTTGAGACAAATGCACCTACTGTTGTACGCTGCTCTATTACTGGATATGGCAGCACTGGACCGCAAGCGGGGTTACCAGGTTACGACTTTATTTTGCAAGCAGAATCTGGGCTAATGAGCATTGCTGGGCCTGCCGATGGTGACCCTACAAAATACGGCGTAGCAATTGTAGATCTAGCAACAGGCATGATGGCCGCCAACGCTATTCAAGCAGCACTCTTGGCGCGCTATCGCACCGGAAAAGGTCAAGCTGTTGAGGTTTCCTTGTTTGATACTGCAATTGCATTGTTGGCCAACGTTGGCAATAGTCACCTCGCTACCACTAAAGATTCAGGTCGTTATGGCAATGGTCACCCCACAATTGTTCCTTACACAACCTATCGCTGTTCAGACGCTTTGATTGCACTAGCGGTTGGTAATGATAATCAATTTGCAAAACTTGCTGAACTCTTAAAACATCCCGAGTGGGCCACCGATGAGAGATTCAAAACTAATGCTGCTCGAGTAAACCACCGCGCACTTATTGATAACCTGGTGAGTGCCGAATTGACTCATTTTTCTAGTCATGAAGTGATTACCCTGCTCAGACGGCATGGCATTCCGATTGGGCAAGTGAACACTGTTAAACAAGCCTTAGCCTCAGAGCAAGCCAAAGCTAAAGAGATGGTCCTTGAAATTGAGCATAGCAAAATCGGGGCATTCAAAACCCTTGGAACACCACTGACGATGCATGGCACACCCAGTTCAATCAGGCACGCTCCACCCTTACTTGGTGAGCACACAGGCCAGATATTGCATGAATACCTTGAGTTGAGTATTAGCGACTTAGATGAATTAAGAAACAAAAAAGTAGTCGCTTGAAAATATCGGAGGAGACAAAATGAAACACCTCGTATCAATAACAATAAAAAATCTTGCCATTGGTCTAGTGCTATTAACCAGCCTTAACACGATTGGATGGTCACAAGGTGACGCCTACCCCAATAGGCCGATCAAACTCATCATCACATGGCCAGTCGGCGGTTTTGCGGACACTTTGGGTCGAACCGTTGCCAATCAATTAACAACTAGCTTAGGGCAACAAGTAGTTGTCGAGAATCGTGGTGGCGCTAACGGGATGATTGGAGCAGATGCAGTTGCCAAAGCCGTCCCAGATGGCTATACCCTCATGTTCCAATCTGTCACCTCGCATGCAATCAACCCAACCATGTATGGCAAGACCCCCTATTCGACCGAAAAAGATATTATTCCGCTCGCTATAGTTGCCTCAGTACCAATGTTGTTAGTGGCAAACCCAAGCTTTACACCAAAGAATATTAGCGAGTTAATTTCCTTGGCCAAAAAGGAGCCTGATGCCATCTCCTATGCCAGTTTTGGTAACGGAAGCGCAAGCCATCTAGCAGGTGCGCTCTTTACTAATCAGGCCGGCATCAAGATGACGCATATTCCCTATAAAGGTGGAGGACCAGCAATTACAGATACCTTGAGTGCGCAAGTTCCATTAAGCTTTTCTGCATTTGGAGTTGCTTTGCCGCACGTCCGCGCAGGCAAGCTGATTGCTCTAGGTACAACTGGCCCCAATCGCGCCAAACTACTGCCGGACGTACCCACGATTGAAGAAGCCGGAAATCTTAAAGGCTATGAAATGTCAATCGTTTACGCAGTTTGGGCGCCAGCTGGTGTACCAGCTCCTACTCTGAGCAAAATTAGCAAGTCGCTCGAGCAGGTCATTGCATCTAGCGCCTTCAGGGAAAAAGTTGCGAATGATGGCGGAGAAGTGATGAACATCACCACCCCAGCAGAAAGTCAAACTTACTTTCAAAAAGAAATGCAGCGTTTAAGCAAGATTGTTAAAGATGGCAACATCAAGGCAGACTAATATGCAAACCAGTAACAATGGAAATACATCATTTTGAAGCAGACGCTTTACCAAAAGATTAGCGCTATCTTGTCAGATCGTATTTTTAGCGGTGTTTACCCACTAGGAGCCTACCTGCCGACAGAGGCCGTCTTGTGCGAAGAATTCGGGGCTAGTCACCATTCTGTTCGTGATGCACTCAAACTATTGGTTGAGAAAGGCTTAATTACCAGACGTGCTGGTGCTGGCACCAAGGTCATCGCAGCAAGTGAGCCGACTGTTTTTGCGCACGTTGCTGGAGATCTTCGACACCTATTTAGCTACCCCCAAAATACTATCCGTGAAAATGTAATTGAGGAGCACCTAGCCTGTGATGCTGCACTCTCCGAAGTGTTGGATTGCCCAATTGGTACACCCTGGTTTCGGATTGGCGCCCTCAGAAGGCTGGCTGGGAATTCTCAGGCCTTGTGCTGGACAGATTTTTATCTATTACCTCGATACTCGGAGGTAGTAAAACTCAAAGGTCACTTCACTACACCGGTGTATGAGCAAATCGAAACCGGCTATGGACAGCGAGTAGATAGCGCCACAGTGAGCATTTCTCTAACGAGATTAGAAAACGGAATGGCAAAAGCCCTAGAGGTTGAAGCAGACTCCCCTGCGCTGCGCATTATTAGACGTTACTTTGATGCGCAAAAGAATGTTTTTGAAATCACAGTGAGCTATCACCCCGAAGGCCGATACAACTGTGAGCTCAACTTCCATAGAGAGCTCAGGCCAAGATAAGCAACTAGTTATTTGGCAAATGTCTGAGCTAAATGGTCGGGGCGAGAGGATTTGAACCTCCGACCACATGCACCCCATGCATGTACGCTACCAGGCTGCGCTACGCCCCGACGGAAAAAAAATTGTATCAGTACTATTTGGCGAGAATTTGCAGCACTGCTTGTAACTCATCGCGCAAGCGTAGCTCGCCACGCGCTTCATCTAAGCGATTTCTGGCACCGCTAATCGTGAAACCCTCTTCATAGAGAAGGGATCGAATTTTACGAATCAATACGACTTCGTGATGTTGATAGTAACGGCGGTTACCGCGCCGTTTTTGAGGGCTTAGCTGGGAGAATTCCTGTTCCCAGTAGCGCAAAACGTGTGAGCGTACTCCGCATAAATCGGCAACCTCACCAATAGTGAAGTAACGCTTGGCGGGTATCGGCGGCAACTGCGAACTATGCAGTGCTGCGCCAGAATCAAATGCTGTTTTCTCGAGCATGAGACTCAACTACGTCCTTAAGCTTTTGACTAGCGTGAAAAGTCACTACACGGCGAGCTGCAATCGGAATCATTTGACCTGTTTTTGGATTGCGGCCTGGACGAGCTGATTTATTGCGCAACTGAAAATTACCAAAACCGGAGATCTTGACCTCAACACCAGCCTGTAGAGATTCACCTATACGATCAAAAAAAGCGTCGATCATATCTTTTGCTTCACGCTTGTTTAGCCCAACTTGGTCAAAGAGCGCTTCAGATAATTCATTTTTTGTAACGGTGTCGTTGGTAATTATTTCGCTCATTGCCAGTCTCTTATATTGCTATTTATATGATATTTGACTAATACTAAACCTAGCGCAGACGTGCGGCGCACTTTTTCTCAACAGCGCCCAACAAAGATGCCATAACTGCATCAATTTGGGGATCCTGCAAAGTTTCATTAGGGTTTAGCAGAGTCACACGGAACGCTAAACTCTTCTCATCGTCAGCCATACTACTAGAACCAGTCTTGGGCTTGAATTCATCAAAAAGCTCTATCGAGCGCACAAAATTCTGCTTACTAGCCGTCATAACATCGAGCAAAGATTGTGCCGAGATATTCTGTTTGACGACTACCGCTAAATCTCGCTGCACTGCAGGAAATTTACTTAACTCTTCTGGGACGGGCAAGCCCAACTCACGAATGAGCTCTAAATCTAATTCAAAAAGGATGGGGGCTTGGGGTAGTTCGTAGGATTGCTGTAATCCAGGATGTAATTCACCAATCCAGCCAACAATTAACATGCCCTTTGGTGTCTGCAACAAAATATTGGCTGAACGACCAGGATGCAATGCTGGATGCACAGCAGTTTGAGTAAAGAAATGGAGCGGATCTAAGACTCGGTCTAAATCGCCTTTGACATCAAAGAAATCCACTGCGCGATTTGCACTTCCCCACTGCTCCGGCACAAATGCACCGTAAGCTAAACCGCCAATCCGTTGAGGCTGCATAAACCCTGCTACTTTGCCAGCTTCTTCAGCAATACTGGTATCACGCTTAAATACACGACCAGTTTCAAATAGGCGAACACGGCTGGCACCCCTATTGAGATTAGCTTTGAGATTACCCAATAAGCCACCCCAAAGATTGCTACGCATCACGCCATACTGACTGGCAATCGGATTTAATACCTTAATGAGGTCTTTTTCCTCTACCCCGGCAAGACGCTGTTCGCTTTCTTGATCGGTAAAGCCAAAATTCACAGCCTCTTGATAGCCTTGCAAGGCAAAACGCTGACGCAATAAATGAACGCCCCGCTTTGCTTCGGCTTTAGCGCTCATCTTTAACGAGGCAACCGGAGGTTGATCTGGAATATTCTCAAAGCCGTACATACGTGCAACTTCTTCAATCAAATCTTCTTCAATTTCAATATCAAAGCGATAGCTTGGTGGCGTCACAACAAAAACATCATTCGCATCTTGTTTGAACTCAAAGCCAAGGCGCTTAAATACGTCTGCCACAATGTCATTGGTCAGAGGAATGCCGATAACTTTCATCGCTCGCGCTAAACGCATACGCACTGGTTTGCGTTCTGGCATATTGAGAATTTGATCATCAACAGGACCGGCTTGACCACCGCATACTTCAAGAATGAGAGAGCTTAAATACTCTAAGCAAATAACAGTAGCTTGTGGATCTACGCCACGTTCAAAACGATGCGCTGCATCAGTACTGAAATTAAAGCGACGGCCACGGCCTTGAATCGCAGATGGCAACCAATAAGCTGCCTCTACATAGATATTTTGAGTGTCATCGCTGACTGCGCAATGATTGCCACCCATGATGCCGGCTAGGGCTACCGGACCAGTTTGGTCGGCAACAACACCCGCATCCTGTGTTTTTCCTGAAGAATCAGGACCAAGCAGAGTAACTGTTTGGCCGTTGAGTAATTCGAGGGTTTCACCAGCCTTGCCCCAACGCACGGTCATGTCACCAGATAACTTATCGATATCAAACACGTGGGTAGGTTGACCCATTTCTAACATGACGTAATTTGATAAATCGACTAAAGCAGAAATACTTCTCTGACCGGCGCGAGCTAAACGCTGCACTATATGGCTCGGCGTTTTGGCTTTTGGATTAACGCCGCGGATAATGCGACCAGCAAAACGACCGCACAAGTCTTTATTCTCAACAGTCACTTTGACTTTGTCTTGAATGCCTGTAGTTGGCGTATTCCATTTTGGGGTACATAAAGCAGCGCCAGTAATGGCAGCTACTTCACGAGCCATCCCAATTAATGACAAGCAATCAGCCTTATTAGGCGTTAACTTAATCACAAAAATTTGATCATCTAGATCGAGGTACTCGCGGATGTCTTGACCTACTGGCGCATCGGCAGACAATTCCAAAATACCTTCGTGGTCATCGCCTAAACCTAGCTCGCGACCAGAGCACAACATACCTTGACTCTCTACACCGCGCAGCTTGCCTACTTTAATCATGAATGGCTTGCCACCAGCTTCTGCCGGTGGGAGCTCTGCACCAACCATGGCACAAGGAATTTTAATACCAGCACGTGCATTCGGGGCACCACAAACGATTTGCAATTCTTGACCAGTACCAGCGTCTACTTTGCAAACGCGTAAACGATCAGCATCGGGATGTTGCTCGGCAGACAGAATTTGTGCAATCACAATCTTCGTAAATGCGGGGGCTACTGAATGCTGCTCTTCTACTTCAAGACCTGCCATGGTCATAGCATGACCTAATGCACCGCTATCAAGCGCTGGGTTTACATACTGACGGAGCCAAGATTCTGAAAATTGCATAGCCTTATCTTTACCGTTCTGCTTAAGCTGGAAATTGCGCTAAGAAACGTAAATCATTCTCAAAGAATAGTCGCAAATCATCAATGCCATATCGCAACATGGTTAAGCGCTCTAAGCCAGAACCAAAAGCAAATCCGGTATAGCGTTCTGGATCAATACCCATATTGCGCAATACATTTGGATGCACCTGCCCTGCTCCAGAAATCTCCAACCAACGGCCGGCTAACTTGCCGCCACCAAAAGCCATATCAATTTCAGCAGAGGGTTCTGTGAATGGGAAATACGATGGGCGAAAGCGAACCTGTAATGCATTCGCTTCAAAAAAAGTTCTTAAGAAATCTGTATAAACGCCCTTAAGGTCTGCAAATGAGACTGCCTCGGCAATCCACAAGCCTTCAACTTGATGAAACATCGGCGAGTGTGTTGCATCACTATCCACGCGGTAGGTTCTGCCAGGCGCAATCACCTTGATTGGCGGCATGACATCGGCATGAGCGTATTTCTTAACGTGCTCACTGGCATAACGAACTTGAATTGGACTGGTATGCGTACGCAATAACAAAGGCTTCTGTTGAGAATCTTTGCCATCAATATAAAAAGTATCCTGCATCGAACGGGCGGGATGATTCTCAGGGCTATTTAAGGCTGTGAAATTAAACCAATCGGTTTCAATTTCAGGGCCGTCAGCAACATCAAACCCAATGGAGCGGAAGATTTCTTCAACGCGCTCCCAAGTGCGCATCACGGGATGTAAGCTACCAACTGCTTGACCACGACCCGGAAGGGATACATCAATGGATTCAGCTGCGAGACGTTGCAGCAATACAGCATCAGCCAAAGCTTGGCGACGCTCTTGGAGAGCCACCTCTACTGCTGTTTTGACTTGATTAATTTGGGAGCCAGCACTTTTGCGCTCGTCAGGCGACATTCCACCAAGCGACTTGAGACGCTCTGTGAGAACACCTGATTTACCGAGGTACTTGGCTTTGGCATCCTCTAGAGCTGCCGCATCGGCAGCTCCGAGGAAATCACGTTTAGCATCCTCGACAATGTGGTCGAGAGAAACCATTGCAGCT
>Ga0114964_10000500_pt1 | contig 30204 bp, 27 predicted proteins | sample C_131016_MF_Meta_FD_92638 | JGI IMG/M metagenome (GOLD analysis project Ga0114964, IMG submission 92638) | Freshwater microbial communities from Lake Croche, Canada to study carbon cycling - C_131016_MF_MetaG | ecosystem: Environmental > Aquatic > Freshwater > Lake | place: Lake Croche, Canada...
CCTGCAAGGCTTCGATCAAGCCTTGTTGAAAGTCTTCAGAGATCAGGCTGCGGCTAACGCTCGTAAATATAAACTTGGGTCGGACAAGATCGAAAAAGATGATGTGATGACTGGTTTGACCGCCATTGTTACCGTCCGATTGCCTGAGCCGCAGTTTGAAGGACAAACCAAAGAGATTCTTGGCACCCCAGCAATAAAGAACATCGTTGCGCAAGTTGTTACCAATTCCTTAAACGATAGATTCACAAGCTCTAAACGCGAAGACAAAGCGCAGACCGCGCTGGTTCTCGAAAAAGTTATCAACGAAATGAAGACTCGGGTTTCGGCTAGGACACACAAGGAGACACAGCGTCGAAAGACCGCACTTGAGTCCTCGTCGTTGCCAACCAAGTTGGTGGATTGTCGTACCCAAGACACCATTGATTCTGAATTGATAATTGTTGAGGGTGAGTCGGCTCTTGGAACAGCAAAGCTTGCTCGGAATAGTGAGTATCAGGCTTTACTGCCGATTCGAGGAAAGATACTTAACGTTCAAAAAGCTGCTATTTCAGACATGCTCAACAACACTGAGTGTGCTTCTATCATTCAGGTGCTAGGAGCTGGTTCTGGAAGAACATTTGAATTAGAGGCTGCTCGCTACGGCAAGATCATTCTGATGAGCGACGCCGATGTTGATGGTGCTCACATCCGAACTTTATTATTGACCTTGTTCTATAAATATATGAAGCCGCTGGTTGAAGATGGCAGAGTATTCGCCGCTGTTCCACCACTGCATCGAGTTGTCGTTATGAATCCTGGAACTAAAGCCAACGAAGTCATCTATACATACTCGCAATCGGAGTTAGAAAACCTGTTGGCTAAGTTGGAAAAGACAGGTAAGAAGTATCAGGAGCCTATCCAGCGATACAAGGGTCTAGGTGAAATGGATGCAGATCAGTTATCCGAAACCACTATGGATAGAAAATCTAGAAGCCTACGCCGCGTTACTGTTGCAGATGCTGCTAATGCGGAAAAAATGTTCGAACTTCTAATGGGTAATGAAGTTGCACCGAGACGTGACTTTATTATTGATCAAGCAGATAGCTTTGAGCGCGCAAGAATTGACGCTTAGCTTCTTCCTGCAGAAATAATTGTTGAAGCCAACGGGGTTCCCGAGGCATCACGTTTAGCGAGTTTCTCTGGAAGTTCAATCGCCTTACCTGCAGACGCACTAGCTAGAACTGGCTGAGTTCCAACATAAGCGAAATAGAGCTGGTTTTCATCCCGGATGAATTTTTGTGCGCGAACTCCGCCGGTAGCGCGTCCTTTACTCGGGAACTCGTCAATGCTTGAAAGCTTGGCGCTACCGGCATCAACTGCACCTAAGGATTCACTGTTGTTGGCAACCGTTAGAACAACAGTCTGCTTATCAACAGCAACAGAGGCAAAGAAGATTGCCTTAGCATCAGCGGAAAGCTTTATTCCAGCCATTCCAGCAGCACCTAACCCTAGCGGCCTGACCAAGCTGGCTTCAAATCTCAGCAGTTGTGCATCGTCGGTTACAAATATCAATTCATCTTCTTCACGACTGGTCGTTGCACCAATAAGTTCATCGCCTGATTTGAGTGAAATAACTTCAAAGGTGGCTTTTGGTGGGAACTCAGCGGTTAGCCGTTTCACAATTCCAGATCTAGTTCCCATAGCGATGACAGTGTCTGGTTTGAGTTCAAATAGGCCCAAAACTTTGGTTTGTTTAGCAACACCCAGGAACTCGGCGATGTTCACACTTGTAGCAGCATCGAATCCGGCTTCGCTAGCTGGGATATCGCTGGCGTGCAGCCTGTGCATTATTCCATCAGAAGTTAGGAACCCAACTTCTGTTCTTGTTGAACTGGCTAGGACAGTTCGAAGCGCATCATGCTTCTTGCGCTTAGCCAAAGGCGTTGGTTCAACAATCGTTCTTTGCACCTGACCTGAGGCGGTTAGGACAATGAAACAAGGGGAGTCGGCTAGCTGAGCATCTATAGCCGCTGCTTTCGCAGCACTAACTGGCTTTACCTCAATGGCCCCATCAGTGATCGTGGTCCTGCGGTCGTCACCATATTTATCTGATACCTCTTGCAACTCTTTAGTCACCAGATCACGAAGAACTTTTTCACTGTTAAGGATTTTCTTTAGATCTGCAATCTCCTTGACTAATTCCTTGTTCTCAGTCTCAAGTTCAAGCTTTGAGAACTTGGTGAGGCGTCGGAGTTTGAGTTCCAGAATGTATTCCGCTTGCAGTTCGGACAAAGTGTATTTGGTTATCAATTTCTTCCGAGCATCATCGACTTCGTTGGCATTACGAATAATCTTGATGATGTCATCAATGTTGACTATGGCTTTTAGTAGTCCTTCAACTAAGTGCAGGCGTGCCTGTTTCTTGCCCAAGCGACTCTCGCTACGACGTTTGGTGACAACAATTCTGTGAGCTAGATATACGCCCAGCAGATCTCTTAGATCTAAAGTCTCTGGTCGGCCTTCCACCAAAGCAACGTTATTAATGCTGAACGATTCTTCAATCGGAGTAAATCTGTAAAGCAGTTCCAAAACAGCGTTTGGATCAAATCCAGTCTTAAGTTCAATGACTAACTTGAGCCCATTGTTTCGGTCCGTTAGATCAATAACATCGGAGATACCCTGGAGCTTTTTGCTATTGACACCATCTTTGATTTTCTCGATTACTCGTTCTGGCCCTACCAGATATGGAAGTTCGGTGATAACTAAAGCAAGTTTTCTCGGTGAGACACTCTCGATGCTTACTCTGGCTCGAGTTTTGAAAGACCCACGACCGGTTGTGTATGCCTCCTTGATACCTTCGGTACCGATAATCACACCACCGGTTGGAAGATCTGGGCCAGGAACATATTCCATTAGGTCTTCAGAGGTTAGCTTGGTGTTGTTTAGTAGAGCTATGGCAGCCGCGATGACCTCACGCATATTGTGTGGTGCCATGTTGGTTGCCATACCAACAGCGATACCTGAAGCGCCATTGACCAAAAGATTAGGGAAGGCTGCCGGTAGCACTTCCGGTTCTGAAAGCTGAGCATCGTAGTTGGGTTTGAAATCAACGACATCTTCATCCAAACTTTCGTTCATCAAAAGAGCTGCTGGTGCCAACCTGGTCTCGGTGTATCGGGCAGCTGCGGGTCCATCATCTAGAGACCCGAAGTTTCCATGTCCATCAATCAGTGGAACCCTAAGTGTGAAGGCCTGGGCCATACGAACCATGGCGTCATAGATAGCGCCATCTCCGTGTGGGTGCAATTTACCCATCACTTCACCGCTCACACGGGCTGACTTAACGTGCCCACGATCAGGCCTGAGGCCCATCTCACCCATTTGGAAGATGATGCGCCTATGGACAGGCTTTAGCCCGTCTCTAGCGTCTGGAAGGGCTCTGGCATAGATAACCGAGTATGAGTACTCAAGAAAAGAGTCACTCAACTCTTTAGTTAGGTCAATGTCGACTATGCGTTCGTCTGGAAAACGCTCTGAACTTTTGCTATCTGACATGGGCTTTCTACTGGTTTGATTTGTTGTGGCAAACTTATTCCAATGTCTACGATGCTACCTTCACCGCCCAAAAGCTTGGGGATGCTTGGCGATGTGTTGATAAGCGCTCTCAAGAGCGTTCAAGGTCTTGAAAACCCGCTCCACTTACCTAAACGTGGATCAGTCTGTGTCCTACTGATTGATGGCCTTGGATGTGCCAATCTAGCAAGTGCGGGTGGTCATGCAAGATTCTTAAACTCGCTACCAGCAACAAAGATATCTTGCGGCTACCCAGCAACAACTTCCAGCAGCCTGACTTCTCTAGCAACTGGCTTATCAGTAAGCGAAACAGGTTTCATCGGTTACCAAGTATTTGATCGCTCGACAAAGACTTCACTGAACCTATTGTCAGGTTGGGAATCTATTGAGCAAGCAAAATTATTTCAACAACACCCAACCATTTCAGAACTAAGCAAATCTGGGAATATTGAATTCGACGTCGTATCTCCCGAGATATACAAAGACTCGGGATTCACGGCAGCAACAATGCGATCTGCAAAATTCCACGGAGTCAATAAAGTCGGAGATCGTTTCAAGGAAGCACAGAGATTACTTCGAGAACCTGGGTCTCGAGTTGTTTACCTTTATGTTCCGGAATTAGACCAGATCGCTCATGGTTGGGGATGCGAGTCCACCAAATGGCTAAATGCTTTGGAAGAACTCGATTGCTATATCAGGGGGTTTGTCACATCCATTTCTAAAAATGTTGGACTTTTGATAACCGCAGATCATGGGGTGATTGACGTTGCAAAAGAAGATCACGTATACATCGATGAGCATTTCGAGAAGGATCTTTTTGATTTTGTTGGGGGAGACACTCGCGGCTTATTCCTGTACTGCAAGGAAAACATAAATTCGATCAGAGCAGAACTTGAAAAGCATTATGAACACTCTTGTTACATCACAACGCCAAGAGAAATTATTGCAGCTGGTTATTGGAGTGAATCTGAAGCAATAAAACGTTTTGGTCCAGAACTAATTCTTTTAGCAAAAAAGAATGTTGCTTTATATCACAGAGGATTTGCTAAGGCCAAGTCCTTGAATATGGTTGGTCACCACGGGTCTATAACAAACGCAGAACTGTCTATCCCACTTATTCGTATAGGAATCTAGTTCTCTTCTTCGTCTTCTCTAGAACCGAAGAGAACTTCAGCCCAACCACTTGAAGCTTGAGGCTTGGAACTAGATCTTGGCTCTTCAGAAATTACTTCAATGTGCTCAGTCACCACTTCAACTGTTTGGGTTACTGGATCAACAACCTCTTCAATGATGTCGATTACTTCAACTACCTCAACCACAGGCTCTTCATCTTGAATCACTCTTAATTGAACCGGGGCCGGGCCCTCTTCTTCGAAGAATTCAAGTTCCTCGAACGGCTCCACGGGTTCCGGAACAACAGTCAAATTAGCAGTCACAGGCTTTATCTCAACCACGACTTCAGGTTCTTCAATCAATACGGGATGTGTAACAACAGGTTTCTGCACCACGGCAACAGGACCACCGTTGGATAGTTGCAACGCGGCTTCGTTCTCTGGTGCTAAAAATAATTGCTTAGGTTCAAAAGCCCAGGTGGCTTTACCAAGACCTTGCGCTGTTTCGAATGAAACTGAAACCAACCATTCGCCCTCATTGGTCTTAAGAGCCGACCACAGAATGTTTTTGGCACCATTGTTAGAAAGGCGCTCATCCATAACAACACCGAATTCAATTGGATTATTATCGGCGAATCTATCTCCGGCCAGAGATAACCGCACGTTCCTTGCGAGATTAACCACGTGATTTAGTTCCGCAATAATCGGTTTTGCGAACCTTGCTACTAGCTCTGAATCAGCTCCGGTTTGATTGACAACCTCTTCAACCGATGCGCCCAAGCGCACCAATTGCTGAATGTCTCTAGGGGTAACGCTTTTCGGAAGTTGAACCTCCCTTGTCTTTAGTGCCTTCAGAAGATCTTCAGAGATGGCTAGTGAGTGCTTCACTCCATCTGGAGCCTGCAGCTCCAAGTGGTTATTCGAAACGCCAGTTACTCGTAAATCAGCCATAGTATTCCCTTCTGCCTAGTAGTTTCGCACCATATAGGCCTATAACTCGGTTGATTTTGATTCGTTGCGACACGCCAAGACTGTGAGATGACTGAGAAAAGACTAGAAATGGGGGTTAATGTAGTTGCTTTTAAGGTTTGTATGGAACATACTCTCTGCGCCTAAGGAAGTTTGTTGAAAGGAAAGTAATTGGCCACCGATTACGATGCACCACGTAAAAATGACGATGATACCGAGTCAATTGAGGTTCTAAAAGAACGCGGTCCTGAGGTCAGCTCGGTAGCAAGCGATGTTGATTCAGAAGACCACTTCGACTCAAACACCATCCCTGAGGTTTCTGAGGCCGACGATGTGATTGTTGTTCCTAAGCAGCAGGATGAGTTCACCTGTAGTGAGTGCTTTATTGTTAAGCACCATTCACAGCGCGCCAAGAAGGACGGTAAATTCGGTCCGGTTTGTGTTGATTGCGCCGGCTAGTCAGCGTTAATTCTTAGAGCAACCAGGTCGGGGTTTCTAGTTGAGACCAACCAATACGGTGTTGGATCTTTAGGGTCACTAAGGTCAATTTTTACCAGACCTTTCACGCCAAATTGGAATCTTACATAGGCTGCGGGATTTAGATTGCGGCCCCGCTCCAGGAACACTTGGTCTTTAGCAATGACCGAGGCTCTTCCAATATATTTGCGGTCGATATTTGCCTTGCCAACGGACAACTCAGCATCCTCGATAATAATTGTTGGTGCATTTACCAGACCGAGCAAGATAATGATTACTTCTAGGCAGATGGCGATTCCGTAAGAAAGCATCTCACCGAAAGGAAGCGCTACAAGGTAGCTAATTACTGGGACAACCAAGGTGGCTGCGAAATAGGAAAGCCCTGGTAATACCCGCTCCCTGTATGGCGCAATGTGCGAAGAGTTGCTCATACATTTAGAATACGACCATGACCGGAATTGAAGTACTTATTATCTGTGATGAAGATCTCAAGCCAACTATGGGTAACCCAGGTGATGCTGGATATGATTTGCGCTCAGCTTTTGACCTCACGCTAAAGGCGCGAGAGCGATCTCTTATCCCAACCAGCGTCAAGATTGCTATACCTCAAGGCTATGTTGGTTTGGTTCATCCAAGAAGTGGTTTAGCTGCCAAGAACGGCATAACTGTATTGAACGCTCCAGGCACAGTCGATTCTGGATATCGTGGCGAGGTTGCGGTTACTCTAATAAACCATTCAGACATTGATTTTGAAATTAGGCGGGGCGATCGGATCGCACAACTAGTTTTCCAAAAGTATGAAATGGCGAACTTTATAGCCGTTGACGAACTGCCTGGAACTCAACGCGGCACCGGTGGTTTTGGTTCAACTGGAGTCCAGTAATGGCTAATCTTTCGGACAACGTCGCTGGGCCATTCGACTCAAGTGACATGCACGCACCGGTTGAGGTAGCAAATTTTGGCGCTATCTCGTTTATCCCGAACCCACTAGTAATAGTTAGAGCAGAAATTGAGCAGGGAACGGGAAAGATGATTGCCATCGCTTTTGATTACAAAGCCAGCAGTCTTCAGGTACAAGCTTTCGCGAGCCCAAAAGGCATTTCAATCTGGGATGAGGTGTTAGAAGACATCACTACAAGCCTGGTCAATCAAGGCATTGCGGTTGAGCGTCAGGTTGGACCTTTCGGGATGGAAATTCTTGCTGAGTTATCCGATAGCGCGGATTCATCTTCTAGAGTTCGGATGTTCGGTTTCAACGGCGATCGTTGGTTACTCAGAGGCAGCATCACTGGAGCTGCTGTTGCCGACATCGAATCTAGAACGTTTCTAGAAGATATCTTTCGGGGGATAGTTGTAAACCGCGGTGAAGTTCCTTTGCCTCCTAGAGAACTTTTGGAGCTTGAACTTCCAGCGAATGCAATCGTGCCCAAGGGTTCACTTGACTAATTCAAAGGGTCTAGGCAAATACGGAATCACCAAAGGTGAAGATGGTTATCAGGTTAATGCTCAATCACTTCTAGCCAGCGTTGGAGGCGTGCAAGGTTTGATTGAGACTACCTTGCCTGGTTTTCTTTATGTAGTTACTTTTGCCTTTACAAGATCTGTAGCCATTTCCGTGACCGTGGTAGTGACTGCAGTTGTGGCTCTGACCATTAGACATTTTGTAAAGAAAAGACCGTTCACACAACTCATTGGCTCCCTGCTTGGCATCGGTCTAGCGATCTACCTAACATTGAGACCAGGTGGTCAAGCGGCCGATTTCTACCTTAAAGACTTTTGGATAAATGGCGCTTACGGGTCTGTTCTCCTTGTGAGTGTTATAGCTCGATGGCCAATTATCGGAGTTTTAGTTGGCCTACTGACTGGGCAGGGTGTTAGCTGGCGCAAAGATCGTCGTAAAGTCCGCTTCTTTGATATCTGCACACTCTTGTGGGTTGGCTTATTTGCCACTCGTCTAGCGGTTGAACTGCCCCTGTATTTGATGGGGGACATCGTGGCTCTTGGATTTGTCAAGTTAGTTTTAGGTCTGCCGTTCTATTTATCCATGGTCTGGGTGTCTTGGCGTTTGCTCCGGAAGGTGATTACTCCCGAACAAGATGGTATTTTGGACAAGTAAGACTATTTTTCACGGCTAGGAGAGCCTCTTGTCTAAAGTTGACAGTTTCGGTTCAGGATCAGATTTAAGCGTTGGCGGTAAAAGCTATCGAATCTACAGGCTAGATGCGGTACTAAAGCAACAGCTTCCGTATAGCCTAAAGATTTTGCTTGAGAACCTGCTTAGGACAGAAGATGGAGCAAACGTAACCGCTAGCCAAATCAATGCGATTGCCAACTGGGATCCGAACGCTGAACCAGACACTGAAATCCAGTTCACTCCAGCTCGAGTAATCATGCAAGATTTCACTGGCGTTCCTTGCATCGTCGATCTTGCTACCATGCGGGAAGCGGTTACGGCTCTCGGTGGCGATCCAAGAAAAGTGAATCCCTTAGCTCCCGCAGAACTGGTTATCGACCATTCAGTGGTTATTGATGTTGCTGGAACACCAGATGCCTTTGAACAAAACGTGGCTTATGAATACGAGCGCAACGGTGAACGGTATCAATTCCTTCGTTGGGGCCAAGGCGCTTTCAACGATTTCAAAGTAGTTCCACCTGGAACAGGAATCGTTCATCAGGTCAACATTGAATATTTAGCCAGAACAGTTATGACTCGGCAAGTTGACGGGGTGTTGTCTGCATACCCGGATTCATGTGTTGGAACAGATTCACACACAACTATGGTCAATGGTCTTGGTGTTTTAGGTTGGGGTGTTGGCGGTATTGAAGCTGAAGCAGCCATGTTGGGTCAGCCTGTTTCGATGTTGATTCCTAAAGTTGTTGGGTTTAAGTTATTGGGCGCAATTCCAATTGGCGCTACCGCAACCGATGTTGTTCTAACTATTACCGAGCAACTTCGTAAGCACGGGGTAGTTGGTAAGTTTGTTGAATTCTATGGAGCAGGTGTTGCCGCCGTTCCATTGGCAAACCGAGCAACAATTGGAAACATGAGCCCAGAGTTTGGTTCAACTGTTGCTATTTTCCCAATTGATCAAGTAACCATTGATTATTTACGTTCAACTGGACGTTCTGAGGAATCGATTGAACTGGTTGAGCAATACAGCAAGTTGCAAGGGTTATGGCACGACCCAAACAATGAAGCTAAATACAGCGAATATCTCGAACTTGACCTCTCAACTGTAGTTCCATCGATCGCTGGTCCAAAGCGTCCTCAAGATCGTATTGAACTTACAGATTCAAAGTCTGCATATCAAAAAGACATTGCAACCTATAGTGCTACAAGTTCCAAGCCATCAAAGGTAGCGGGCTACGACTATTCCATCGACAACGGTTATGTTGCGATTGCCTCGATAACTTCTTGCACCAATACTTCTAACCCTTCAGTGATGATGGCCGCTGGGCTATTGGCTCGCAAGGCAGTGCAAAAGGGACTACAGAGTAAGCCTTGGGTGAAAACCTCACTAGCGCCAGGTTCTAAAGTTGTCACTGAATATTTCGACAAAGCTGGTTTAACTCAAGACTTGAACTCACTTGGTTTTGATTTGGTCGGTTATGGTTGCACAACCTGTATTGGTAACTCCGGACCGTTGGATCCTCATATTTCACAAGCGGTTAACGAAAACGATCTTGCAGTCACAGCGGTCTTATCTGGCAACAGAAACTTCGAAGGAAGAATCAATCCGGATATCAAGATGAACTATCTTGCTTCCCCTCCATTAGTAGTCGCGTATGCGCTGGCTGGAACTATGGACTTTGATTTTGAGACTGAATCTCTTGGTGACGATAAATCTGGTAACGCTGTTTACCTAAGAGATATCTGGCCTACCCCTGAAGAAGTTCAGAGCACTATTGACAGCACAATCAACTCTGAGATGTTTACATCGCAGTATGCAGGTGTTTTTGATGGGGATGCTCGATGGAAACAGATCCCAACTCCAACTGGAGATACTTTCAGCTGGGATGCGAAGAGCACCTATGTTAGAAAGCCTCCGTATTTTGATGGCATCACCATGAACCCAAAGCCTGTTACAGATATTTCAGAAGCTCGGGTTCTTGCTCGGTTAGGTGATTCGGTAACAACCGATCACATCAGTCCTGCTGGCTCTATCAAAGCTGATTCACCGGCAGGTAAGTACTTGACTGAGCATGGCGTTAGCCGCGTTGATTTCAACTCTTATGGTTCAAGACGCGGAAATCACGAAGTAATGATCAGGGGAACCTTCGCTAATATTCGACTACGTAATCAGTTGTTGAGCGATGTTGAAGGCGGATACACTCGTGATTTCACCACGGCAGAAGGTGCACAGAGTTTCATTTATGAGGCTTCAGAGAACTATCAAGCCAATGGAACGCCTCTAGTAATTCTTGCTGGTAAAGAATACGGATCTGGTTCTTCAAGAGACTGGGCTGCTAAGGGTACGGCGCTGTTGGGAGTTAAGGCAGTCATAGCTGAGAGCTTCGAACGCATTCACCGCAGCAACCTGATTGGTATGGGTGTTTTACCGTTGCAATACTTGCCAGGCGACACTGCTGCCTCACTTGGACTCGATGGCACTGAGATTCTCAGTATCTCTGGTGTTACAGAACTAAACAGCGGGCTAACACCAAAGCGTTTGCAAGTTATTGCTAAACCTTCGGCTCATTCAGAAGCAGGTAAGGCTGAGCTGCAGTTTGAAGTGGCTTTGCGGATAGATACTCCTGGCGAAGCAGATTACTACCGTCACGGTGGCATCTTGCAGTATGTGCTTAGAAGTTTGGTTGGTTAGTCGCGATGTCTTTGCTTAGCGGAATTAAGTCACCTCAAGACCTTAAGACGCTAAGTAATGCCCAGATGGTTGAACTTGCAAGCGAAATAAGGTCTTATCTTGTCGAAACCATCACAGCAACCGGCGGACACCTAGGTCCAAATTTAGGTGTTGTTGAACTTACCTTAGCCATTCATCGTGTTTTCGATTCGCCAAAAGACAGCATCATTTTCGACACCGGACATCAAAGTTATGTTCATAAACTTGTCACTGGACGCAACGACCTGAGTAACATTAGAACCAAAAATAACATCGCTGGTTACCCTCAGCGTTCAGAGTCGGAACATGACGTTGTCGAATCTAGCCACGCCTCTTCTTCACTCTCATGGGCAGATGGTATTTCCAAGGCTTACAAGCTAACCGGTCAAACCGATCGTGCTGTGGTTGCAGTTATCGGTGATGGAGCGCTTACCGGAGGCATGGCCTGGGAAGCTCTAAACAACATAACAGACGATAACGATCGCAACTTGGTAATCGTAGTTAACGATAATGGTCGCTCTTATGCTCCGACCATCGGAGGTTTGGCTAGACATCTGAATGATGTTAGAACCGATGAAGTTTATAAAAGAGCATATAGATTCTCTCAAAGAATGTTTTCGGTGTTTGGACCATTAGGTCGCATTGCTTATGCAACTCTCAGAGGCGCGGGCAAGGGACTTTTAGGTTCCTTCACACCTAAAGGAATGTTTCCTAATCTCGATTTGAAATACATCGGTCCGATTGATGGTCATGATTTAATGGCAATGGAACAAGCTCTTACTCAAGCTAAGACTTATGGCGCTCCAGTTATTGTTCATGCAATTACTCAAAAGGGTAGAGGCTTCCAACTTGCCGAAGATAACGTTGACGATCAATTCCACGCCGTTGGGCAAATCGATCCAATAACTGGCAAGTCGCTTGAGTCAAGTGCTGGTCCATCTTGGACATCAGTTTTTGCCGACGAAATTGTTTCACTTGCAGATCGTAATGAGAAATTGGTTGGCCTTACAGCGGCCATGCTGATACCAGTTGGATTGAATAAATTTGCGGATAAATATCCAGCGCGAGTATTCGACGTTGGTATCGCAGAGCAGCACGCCGTTGCATCGAGTGCTGGACTAGCTTTTGGTGGTTTACACCCGGTAGTTGCTGTTTACGCAACATTTATGAACCGTGCATTCGATCAGACGCTTATGGATGTTGCTCTACATAATGCAGGAGTAACTTTTGTTCTCGATCGTGCCGGTGTTACTGGCCCGGATGGCGCTAGTCATCACGGGATGTGGGATTTGGCACTGTTGCAGATAGTGCCTCGAATCGAAATTGCTGCACCAAGAGACGCGCTTCGGCTAAAAGAGGAACTTGCTGAAGCGGTAGCAGTTGATGATCGACCTACCGTGGTTAGATTCCCTAAGGGTTCTGCACCGCAAGATATTTCTGCGGTCAAACGCTTAGCAGACGGTGTTGATGTTCTGAAAGAGTCTCCAGCTAAAGATGTTCTTTTGGTCTCGGTTGGAGCAATGGCACCAATTGCCTTGAAAGTTGCTGATTTACTTGGGGCACATGGCATTGGGTCCACGGTTATTGACCCGCGCTGGGTGGTTCCCGTTCGACAGAGTGTCATTGATTTGGCTAGAGATCACCGCCTTGTCATCACGCTCGAAGATGGTGTTCGAGTGGGAGGTATTGGAACGCGGATCAGACAAGACCTTAGATCCCATCAGGTTGACACCGCTTTGAATGAGCTTGGTTTACCAGATGAATTCTTGGAGCACGCTACCCGTGGTGAGATTCTTGATCGGGTTGGATTATCAGCACAAGCTATAACCCAGGAGATTGTTGCTCAAGTATTGGGTTCTAAAATTCCAATTGCTAGACCAATTGAAAACGAACAGCAGAACAGCGAACCTAGACTGTAGTTTCTTCAGTTGGCGGCAATTCGGCTTTAGCGAGTGATTCAAGTAGCAATTCTGTGACTAACTCAATCTGCCAAACTCTTACTCCAAGTCCAGCTAACTCATTTTTGATAGTGGAACTATCAAGGGCTGGGGGAGTAAAGCAAAGTGTTCTTATTATGTCTGGAGCGATTATGTTTTCCTGTGGAATATTTACAGCAATTGAGAGCTGAGCAAGTAGTTTCTTCGACCATTGCAATCTCGCGTTTGCTTGGGGAAACTTGCCAGGCCAGTTTCGGTGATTAGGAATACCTGTCGCTTTAGGTCTGAGCTCTACCAGTTTCTCCGTTGTTAACCCCTTGTAGTAAGAATCCCACCAAGTATCGATGTAGGTCCTTGACGCTCTTCCAGTAAAAGAACGCATTGCGGCTAGTTCAGATCTACTTTTCGGTTTCTCTCTAACTGCAGCAACTATCGCAGCATCTGGAATAAGCCTTCCAGGCGAAATGTCTTTTGCAATAGCTAAGGCCTCTCTGGCTTCCCAGACATGCTTCACAATAGTTAGTTCTCGTTGCTCTTTAAATTCGTGAATGCCTGTAGTGCCGCGCCATCTATCAATCTTTGGTTCCTTGACTTGAAAATTGAGCAGAGCTGTGAACTCTTGAATGGCAATTTCTAGCTTGTCTTGATCCTTAAGGTCTTGAATTATGTGCTTGTGCAGGTCTGGTAAAACGTCAACATCTAACGCCGCGTAATCCAACCAAGATTGTGGAAATGGTCTTTGACTCCAGTCAACCGCTGAATGCTCTTTTGCTAGCTTTAGTTGTAGGTAATGCTCAGTCATTGTGCCGAGTGAGACCTTAGGCAGTCCAAGTAATCTTCCGGCCAATTCTGTGTCGAATAAATTAGTCGGTTTTAGCCCAAACTCTGCTAAACAGGTTAGGTCTTGGCTGGCAGCATGAATCAACCATGGAGTGGAATTAATAGTTTGGCGTGCCTTATCCAAAGTCCCCTTATCAAAATCTGCAATTGGATCCAACAGGTAAATTGCAGCATCTTGAATTCCGATTTGGATTAGATATGCCTTTTGACCGTATTTAAAGCCACTGGCTCGCTCAGCATCTATCGATATTGCTCTGTTGTTTAGTTCTAGGGCTTTCAGAAACTTGGCTAAAGATTCAGTGTTGTCTACTAAGTGAACTTTAGATCTAGGTTCAGTTAGGGGATTGCTCGTTATTTGAGCTTCTGGCTCAATCATTTGCTCCTGGCCAGTGGCGCAACATCTTCACCTTCAAGAAGGTTCCCGGCCATAGTGGCTATTAAGTCTTGCCAAGCGGCAAAGTGTTTTTCAAATTCGCCGGTAGTAGGTGACCAGGATGCTCTGAGTTCGACCTCGCTGGCAGCAGCTTCTGTACTAAGTGAACCCATCCCGGTCGAGGTCATTTTGGTTACAGTACCGGCTTCGTTTAGATACTTTACATTGTGCTTCGCTAGCGCCCTGATTAGAAGCTGCCAGTAATAATTAGCAGGATCTTCATCTCTGTGGGTGTCTGTCTCAACCGGGGATTTACCATAGGCAATGACTCGAAAGTTAGAGCCCCAGACAAGAAATTGTTCTGGATCATGAATAAAAACTATTCGGCCAACCCCTCGATTCGTGGCTGTATCAGCCTTGTTTGGAACTTCAGCTGCAAATGCTAGTGCATGGGGCGCAATGCCCTTAGGTGCTGGAATTTGGCTGGTTTTAACCTCACCACGAAGAAACGGGTCACTCAGACCCTTAGCTGCCTCGGCAAACTCGGCCGGTGCGTCCGGTTCCAATTCATAAAAACTCATTTGTTCTAGGCTAATTCCATAAGGTCCAAACTCGTTGGACATCCACGCCACCAGAAGGGTGCCATGAGATACATAAAGGGCATGTTGGCGGCTATCAAGCTTCAGATTCTTGGATCCAAGATAACAGGCGAATTCAAGATTTCGAGTGTTGTTAAGAATGGAAGCAGAACTTTCGTTACTTTGCCAAGAAACCAAGACACTGAAGTCCCGGGCAGGCAAAGTTTATTTTGGGACTCACGTGCAGGTCACGCTGTTGTTCAGGCAGTTAGTCGTGATTCGGAAACGGTCACTTTCGAACTGCTGAAGGTTTTTAGAGAAGAACCAGAAGCGAATGCAGATTGTTGGCTAAGTGGTTGGCTCGGTGAAGTTCCAGAGGACTTTGGTTTCAATAACTACGAGACAGCTCAGCTAGCGAATAAGACTCAGGCGTGGTTGGTTCGTCGCAGTTCTTCACGATGGATAATTCACGTTCATGGTCGAAACGCTCTGCGAGGTGAAACACTCAGAAACCTGCAACAGTTCGATGAGTTGGGCTTCAACCAGTTAACTATTTCGCATGAATCAGATTCAAGACCAGCAGGGTCTGGTAGGAGAAGATCCAATTTAGGAGCCACTGAATGGCGGCAAGTCGAAATTGCTGTTAACTTTGCTCAAGACCAAGGAGCTACTGAGATTACATTGTTCGGGTGGTCATTGGGAGCAATGTTCGTTGGGCAGTTCCTAATTCAATCTTCGAAACGCGAACTGGTGAAAAAAGTTATCTTAGATTCACCGCTTATCGATTACCCAAACACACTAAGGTTGCAAGCGACCCTTGCTGGTTACAGTTCTTCTTTTGGCGATTACGTTGCCAAGCTGTTATTGAGCAGTCGAGTATTGAAAGCCCTGGGATTCGGTTTTCGCAAGTTACCGACACTGCTTCTTGCACTAAAAGTTCCAGCCTTGGTTCTTTATTCGAAGTCCGATGGATATGTCTCTATGGAGAACATAGAAGATCTGAAGAATCTAAATCAAAAGCTAGAACTAGTCGAATTCCTTAAAGGTAGACACTGTCGATTATTCAATCAGAATGAAGAATTATATAAAGCGAGCATTGCTGCTTTTATTTCAAAATCCTGATTCGGTAAAGCCACGTGCTTTCAGAACTTAGCAACTGCTCTCTTGTCCCTCTGAGGCCAAGCTTCTGAGAGAAATCTCTGACGGCCTCATCAGCCTCCTGTCTACTTTTCGAGCCAGTGACTGTCAGACATAACTCGTCAATTAAAGTTGCCTTGGCAAACAGAATTGCAGTTGCTAAGCCAGACTCCAAAACGATTGATGCATAATCGCGCATGAAGCTTCTTTCGAACCAATCTGTGATTGGTTCAGTGGTTTTACCAACCGCAATCGCATTCCTATTTGCGACATCCACGTGGTCAACACTGAGCAATACTTTGTGGGTCGAGTCCTTTGCTAATGCGGGTATTTTGAGATCAACATCATTAGTGATGATGAGAAGATCGGCAAATCTAGACGCATTTAGTTGTTCGACTCTTGCTGTTTGGCCGGTAGTGACAATCAATTCGCTTTGAGAGCGGATTGCTTTTAACGCTAGGCGATCGAGTTCTGAAGTTAGTTCAGAACTATTTGTTCCATTGCTGGATACAGAAATGACGTGGTTGTAACGAATCCCTTTCAGACGAGGGTAGAAAGAGACCAAATCCGAATAGGAGGATACTTGCAGGGGTTCTATTTGACCAACAATGTTAACGAGCATCGAGTTTCTCTTTGGTTTGGCGCTTAATTCTGTTCAGCATCCCATGCATGCCGCGAATTCTAAGTGGCGAAACCAAACTGGTCAGACCCAGTTCGTTGACAAAACTGTCATCGAAGTTCAACACTTCGCTAGCTTCCAACTTATCCAGTGCTTGTTGGAGAATGGCTGCGAAGCCTCTTGTTGTTGGGGCTTCTTTTGGAGCCGTTAGATAGATACGAACTTTGTCATCAACTTCCACGAACAGGTATACCGGTGACTGACACTCTTCTACCCGCTCGAGTAACTCAGGGTGATCTGCATACCTGTCTGGTAAATCAGGCAGCCCGTCGGCGAACTCTAGAAGCAATTCAAGTTTTGAAGAGTCAGGAACCTCTTGAAAGGTTTGAATAATCTCTTTCGCTTCAGCAGAATAATTCGCCACTAGAAACCTTCTGGGACAGAACCCGGTTCAGAACCCTTGACGATTGGAACTCGAACGGCCGAACCCCATTCAGTCCATGAACCGTCATAGTTTCTAACTTTAGGTATTCCGAGTAAATAGGTTAGAACAAACCAGGTGTGTGAAGAACGCTCACCAATGCGACAATATGCGATGACATCCTCGGAATCAGAAATGCCAGCTTCAACTCGATAAATCTGGTTGAGCTCTTCAAAGCTTTTGAAAGTTTGATCTTCATTAACTGCCCTTGACCAAGGCACGGAAGCAGCCGAAGGTATGTGGCCTCCACGCAGAGCACCTTCGTCGGGATAGTCAGGCATATGTGTTCGCTCGCCTGAATATTCTTGGGGTGATCTAACGTCTATCAATGGTTTACCAAAGTGCTTTAGAACATCCTCTTTGTATGCACGTATTCTTGACTCATCACGAACGACAATTGGGTATTGGCTTACAGATACTGCTGGGAGTTCTTTAGTAAGTTCTCGACCTTCAGCCACCCACTTGGAGCGTCCACCATCCATGATTCGAACATCTTCGTGGCCAAAGAGCTTCAGTACCCAGAAGGCGTATGTTGCCCACCAGTTGCTCTTATCTCCGTAGATAACCACAGTATCTTCCCGAGAAATACCTTTGCTGGAAAGCAACATAGCCATTTCTTCGCTGTTCAAGTAATCTCTCACCACCGAATCATTGAGCTCGGTGTGCCAGTCGAGTTTGATGGCACTAGGAATGTGACCGGTCGAGTAAAGCAGGATATCTTCATCGCACTCGATTACAACTAGACCTTTGGACCCTTTATGTTGATCCACCCATTCAGTTGAGACCAAAGCTTGAGCTTGACTGAACTTGCTAAAGCGTGGGTCGGTATCTGCTGGAAAACTCAACTTATTACCCCTTGGGTTTTAGAATGATTATGCGGTCACTCTATTCTTACAAAAATAACCGCCAAATAGAACGGCCTAGACCAATGTTGCTGCACCTGACTGACCTGCAAACCGAGATTACCGTTGCAGAACTCATGTCTGAATTGGTTCCACCTAAGGAATTCTCTACTGTTTCGTTCGAAAGCTATGTTCCGGATGAAAAATTTCCAAGTCAAGAACAAGCAGTATCTGCAGCTAAAGAATTCTCCAAAATCATCTCAGAGAAGAAAAAGGCATCTTTAGGCCTTTATTTAGATGGAGGTTTTGGTGTTGGCAAGACACATTTATTGGCTTCAGTGTTCCACACATCAAAACTTAAGAAGTTATACGGACCCTTCATCGCATACACATCAATCATTGGTTACCTGGGTTTTCAAGCTGCACTAATCGAATTTGGTAAATACGATTTGATCTGCATCGATGAATTTGAATTGGATGATCCGGGGGACACCATGATGATGTCTCGAATGCTGAAAGAACTAGCGCAGAAAGGCATATCTTTTACCGCAACATCAAACACCCCTCCCAACGCTCTTGGCGCAGGGAGATTTGCCGCCGAAGGATTCCAGAGGGAAATTAGTTCTGTTGCAGGTAGATTCCAAATTATGCGAATTGACGGTGAGGATTATCGTCACCGTAGCGCAAATTATGAGTTCACAAGCTCAAGCACAACACAATTACAGTTAGAGTCTCAGGCAAACAAGCTTTACGCGTCATTCTCAGACCTTCTTATTTTCTTAGCCTCAATTCACCAATCAAGATATGCCAGAGTTGCAGAACAGTTCGATGAACTAGCTATCGAGAACATCTATCAGATTCAGGACCAATTCGAAGGACTTAGGTTTGTAGCATTCATAGACCGATGCTACGAAGCTGGAATCTCTTTGCAATACCAGGGAGTTTCACCTGATGGCATCTTTAGAGCTGACCATGTTGCTGGCCCATACCAAAAGAAGTATCTGAGATGTGTCTCCAGACTCTTTGCAATGAATGCGAGAGCTCAAAACCTTTAACAAACTCGAAACATAAATAGGCGTTTCACGAAACATCGTTTGACCAAAGTGTAAGTAGTAAACCTTTGGAGGAAACCATGGATCAGGGAAATACCGGCTATCTACTCATTTGTTCTGCGCTCGTTCTGCTGATGACGCCAGGCTTAGCTTTCTTCTATGGCGGAATGGTAAAAGCTAAGAGCGTGGTTAGCATGATGATGCTTTCTTGGGGAGCTATGGGCTTGGTTGGGGTGCTCTGGGTGCTTTATGGATATTCATTTAGTTTTGCAAGCTCGGACAGCAATACCTTCGTTGGAATTCCTGGCTGGTTCGGATTTGATACTTCATCGCTAGGTCTCAATGCTGAAACAAATGCAGCTTTGGGAAGCACTACAGCCGCTCACCCCACTCTTGCCTTTGTTGCCTTCCAAGCCACGTTTGCAATCATTACCGTTGCTCTCATCTCGGGAGCAATTGCTGACCGTGCAAAATTCGGAGCATGGATGATTTTTGCTGGTATCTGGGTGACCGTTGTCTATTTCCCGGTAGCAAGTTGGGTGTTCAATTTTGGCGCTGCAACAGATCACCACGATGGCGGCTGGTTAGCAAAACTGGGAGTGATTGACTTCGCCGGTGGAACTGCGGTCCACATTAACGCAGGTGCAGCTGGTTTAGCTCTTGCTCTAGTTCTTGGTAAAAGGTTTGGCTTCAGTAAAGGCATTACCCAACCACACAATGTACCTCTGACCTTATTAGGCGTTGCGTTGCTTTGGTTCGGTTGGTTTGGTTTCAATGCCGGAAGCGAATTGGCAGCCGATGGGCTTGCATCCATTGCATTCATCAATACCCTTTCGGCTCCTGCAGCAGCGATGCTCGGTTGGGTAATAGTTGAGAAATTCCGTCATGGCAAAGCGACCAGCATCGGCGCAGGCTCCGGTGCAGTTGCAGGACTTGTTGCTATTACACCAGCATGTGCAATTCTTGATCCAGTTTGGGGAATGGTTCTTGGTCTAATTGCCGGCGCTCTTTGCGCACTGGCTATCGATCTAAAGTTCGCTCTAGGATTCGATGACTCTCTAGATGTAGTTGGTATCCACCTGGTCGGTGGAATCGTAGGAACTCTATACATCGGCATTTTCGGTCGAGGTGTTGGTGCCGCCTTCGGTTACGGCTTCGATCAGCTTTGGAAGCAAACCGTTGGTGCAGGAGCAGTCCTTCTATACTCCTTTGGCTTGGCTTTGCTGATTGGTTTTGTCATCGAGAAAACCATTGGCTTCAGAGTGAAAGCTGAAGACGAGATAGCTGGAATCGACACGGTTGTTCATGGTGAAGAGGCTTACGCCTTTGGAAATGACAGGGTTTAGGGGCCTAAAGGGCTTGGCAATAGAACTCTAACCGTGCAAAAAGTCTAAAAATCGGTTAGAGTTTTATTTGTCTTGAAGAAGACATGCGGATGTGGCTCAGTTGGTAGAGCACAACCTTGCCAAGGTTGGGGTCGCGAGTTCGAATCTCGTCATCCGCTCGAAACGGGGCAAAAGTTTTTCCCGTGGAACGTGGTGGAGTGGCTGAGCGGCCCAAAGCAGCAGCCTGCAAAGCTGTCAAACCACGGGTTCAAATCCCGTCTCCACCTCCAAGCTTTAGACCCGGACGATTGGCGCAGCGGTAGCGCACTTCCTCGACATGGAAGGGGTCACTGGTTCGATCCCAGTATCGTCCACCACGTAAACCCTCTGGGGTGTATCGATGGGATCTAAACATGAGAAAAGCTAAGAAATACTTCAAGGTCTATGGAATACCTTTAGTCCCTAAACCTCTGCGTGAAGTGTTCTTAAAGACCTTCGATACTCGCAACGAAGCAGATGTCTTTATTATGAACCTGAATAAATTGCACAGCGAAGGTGAACCTGTTTATAAGGCTTACCGAATCAAAGTTGGCGCTTACAGACACGAAAAGTAGCCTCCAGTTTAATCAAGCCATTAATTTCAATACTGGGAACTCATTGTGAAAAGAAGGTCGGCGTCTTGGGTCTCTATCGGTATGCACCATAGTTTGTTAGTCTGGCCGTATGAGAGTTCTAAAATCTTTCCTTAGACCAGCTCTGGCACTTCTTGTCACGGTTGCAGCAACTCTCGCGCCTCAAATCAGCTCTCCAGCTTCTGCGACTACACCGGTTGTTCAGAGATCGATTAGCGCTGGTTACAACTCAACGTGTGCCCTCAGGGCTTCTAACGCCATCTATTGCGTCGGAGATAACTCCTTTGGTCAACTAGGTGATGGAACAAAAATTGATAGTAGCGAGCCGGTCAAAGTCGTTGGTTTGAATGCTGCGCTTAGTGTCAGCGTCGGTAAGACTTTTGCCTGCGCTATTGGTGTTGATCAACTTGGATACTGTTGGGGAGATAACACAAATGGGCAACTTGGATCTGCTAATGCGAATGGAACCATTGCACGAAGAATAAACCTGGATATGACTCTCTCTGACATTCAAGTCGGTGACGATTTAGCATGCGCAACATCGCAAGTTGAGACACTCTATTGTTGGGGAAACTTGGGGCGACTAGTTGGTCCATCAGATACCAACCTCCCCGTACCTACTTTGCGTTCAATAGCCGGGGTTAAAGCTGTTGCTATCAGTTCACACGGACTTTGCGTTCTTACGTCTATTGTGAGTTGTTTAGGAACTGCATTTTCTGCCGACCTTACAGCCATTCCAGGAACAGATGGAGCAACCGCGTTATCCGTTGGTTCGGATTTTGGTTGCGCTGTTGTTGCTGGTGGAGTGAAGTGTTGGGGAGATAATTCTCAGGGCCAACTTGGTCAAGGCAATACGACTCCTGTTACAGGAGCAGTAGCTGTAACGGGTATTAGTGATGTAAAAGTTCTAACTTCAGGTGCGCAGTTCTCTTGTGTACTTAATTCTGTAGGAGCATCTTTCTGTTGGGGAGATAACTCAAGTAACCAGATTGCTCAAACTGCTTTTGATCAAACAACTAGAGTGCCAACAACTTTTGCTGCTGCTGCCGATATAGAAGCCGGTGCTTTTTACGTTTGTGCCCTATTACTAGATGGCACTATCAAATGCTTAGGCGATAACTCAAAGGCGCAAACTGCGGTTCTAACTAATTCAATAGCACCTATCGGTCCAACTTCACCAGTGACGCTAACTAAAGTTTCAACCGGCACTAAAGGAACCTGTGCGATTGATGCGGCTGGCCATCTTTATTGTTGGGGAGCTCTAATTCCAACTCTTAGTCCTGATCTATCCTTCGTAGATGTCGCTGTCGGGAACGTAAGTGCTTGTGCTGTTACCAGTGTTGGTAATGTCCTCTGCTGGGGATCGAACGGCTCATCTCAATTAGGTGATGGAACAAACAAGTCGGCCGTCATTCCCGCCACTGTTCTGGGTCTTGGAACTTCGAAGGCAAGTCATATCGCTGCTGGATACCGACACTTTTGCGCTAATACAAGTGATGGACTGGTCTATTGCTGGGGCGATAATTCACATCAACAATTGGGTTACATCGGTGTTGACGCTAAGACTGCTACACCGGTCGCAGGTATCGGAACAGCTGTAAACATTTCTGCTGGAAGTTACCATAGTTGCGCTTTGCTTACTGGTAGCCAGGTTTATTGCTGGGGCGACAACTCTAAAAAACAAATCAGCGCCACTGGTCAAACCAAGATGGGGGTGACTGCAATCACTCAAGCTGCCGGAATTGCAAAGGTGGTTAGCGGCGGGTACGAATCTTGTTACTTGATGACAGATAACAAGTTGAATTGCGTTGGTGAAAATACTGATCTGGAATCACCTGGAACACTATCTGGGACTTTTGCAGATGTTGCGGTTGGTCTAAACAGCGTTTGTGTGCTCAAACCAGCTTCTTCTCAAGTTTCTTGTTTCGGATCCAATAGCAGTAACAAGCTAGGAAGATCTGGTCTAAAGTCTGCAACTCCCAGCGATGTTGGAAGTTTGACTGCTCTTTCAATATCAGTTGGAGACGAGAACGCTTGTGCGGTTTCAATAACTGGAAACCTGAAATGCTGGGGTTCGAACTCAGATGGGCAGCTTGCTTCTGCTTTCGGCTTTACGTCAGCCTACGCAAACCTAACCGTGTATCTAGAAGGTTATGCAAATGTCGGTGAGACGATTACTGTCGCAATGTCCAATAGTGAACCTAATGCAACCGCTAGTTATGTCTGGTCTCGTTCTTCCAATGTGAAGTTAGGAGGTGCTGTGATGACAGATTCTGTTGGAAGCACTTACGTGGCAGTCAAGACCGACACGTCCAGATATTTCAATGTGGCAGTGAAACTTAGTAAATGGGGGACGACCTCGGATGTCTTCACCTCTACAAACTTTGGCCCAGTTGCGGCGCAGAGGCGTATCCTTCTGTCTTCGATTCCTACCATTACAGGAAAAGCAAAGGTCGGTAAATTACTTTCGGCTAAGACCGGCACTTGGGACTCAGGAGTGAATTTTACTTACCAGTGGTATCGGAACAATAGCAAAATCGCAAAGGCAACCTCAAGTACATACAAAGTCGTAGCAGCAGACGTTGGTAAACAGATTTCAGTTCTTGTTACAGGAACAGAACTATTACTTCCGAAGGTCGCGATCAAATCTCTAAAAACTGCGAAAGTTACTCGTTAGCCGACAAGGTGAGTTCCAACTAGCAATCCAATTAGGTATGTAACACCCATGGTTAGCAAGCTGATTAGAACATTGCGCAACATTCCGCGTCCTGGTTTTGCTCCACCAATCTTCGCTCCTACATAACCAGTTAGAAGTAGCGCAAAGATTACCGAGGCGACTGTGGCTTGAAGTCTGTAATCAGTCCAAGGTCCTGCAACAGCAAGTAGTGGAAGCATCCCACCAGCCGCAAAAGCAATGAACGAAGATAGTGCTGCTTGCAGTGGGCTGACATGGTGATCAGAGTCAATACCCAGTTCTGCTTCAGCATGTGCTTTTAGAACATCAGTCTTAGTTAGTTCTTCAGCAACTTGCAAAGCAAGTTTCGGTGACATTCCTTTTTGCTCATAAAACCAGGCAAGTTCTCTAAGTTCAGCTTCTGGATTTTCTTTCAGCTCCTTACGCTCTGTTTCTAGCATTGCTTTCTCGCTGTCTCGCTGAGCGCTTACCGAAGTGTATTCTCCACCAGCCATTGAAATGGATCCGGCCACTACTGCTGCTACGCCGGCAATCAGAATTGAAGCCGAGGTAGCTCCGGGAGCTGCTGCAACACCCAAGACCATGCCTGATGTGGACATGATTCCATCATTAGCTCCTAACACCCCAGCTCTTAGCCAGTTAAGTTTGGCTGCCGTAGTGTTCCGCTTCGTCTCGCTTGAAGCGATGATGGCGTCGATGCCTGGGGTGTTTGGTTTAGTCATAGTTAGAAGACAACACTAAATTTCATTTATTTTCTAGCAAGGCACACCTAACCTGTCTGGAATAAGATGGCTATAAAGCAGTTGGAGTCCTTGTGAGCACTATCAAAATAACCCTAGATGGGGTACAACACGAAGCTGAACTCGGTGCTACCGGTTTCAAGCTCTTTAGCGACAAGAAGATAGTGGCCTTGAGGGTCAATGGTGAACTGAAGGACCTAGCTCACAGCGCCTCCGCTGGCGATCTGGTCGAAGGGGTCTCAATAGATAGCCAAGACGGTCTGAGCATTTTGAGACACTCAAGTGCACACGTTCTAGCCCAAGCAGTTCAGAATCTAAACCCTGAAGCCAAGCTGGGGATCGGTCCACCAATCAAAGATGGCTTCTATTACGACTTCGATGTTACGAGGCCTTTCACCCCTGAGGATCTAAAGGCTCTTGAAAAAGAGATGGATAAGATTATCCGCTCGGGTCAGCGCTTCGTTCGAAGAGTTACTAACGATAAAGACGCTGCGGTTGAACTCGCTAAAGAGCCTTACAAGCTTGAACTAATTGGCCTTAAAAGCGGCAACGCTGATGTTGGTGAGGCTGCCGCTGAAGTTGGTGCTGGTGAACTGACGATTTATGACAATTTCGATGTTCAAGCTGATCGGGTCGTTTGGAAAGATTTGTGTCGAGGACCACACCTTCCAAACACCCGGATGATCGGTAACGGATTTGCATTAACTCGAGTTGCCGCTGCTTATTGGCGTGGCAACGAGAACAATAAGCAACTCCAGAGAATTTATGGAACTGCATGGCCTAGCAAGGATGAACTTAAGGCTTACCAGTTACAGATGGAAGAAGCAGCAAAGCGCGATCATCGCCGACTTGGAGCTGAACTTGATCTTTTTTCATTCCCAGAAGAAATCGGATCAGGATTAGCAGTATTTCATCCAAAGGGCGGAGTTATTCGTCGAGTCATGGAGGATTACTCACGTAAGCGTCATGATGAAAGCGGCTACGAGTTTGTTTATAGCCCACACATAACCAAGTCAAATCTTTTTGAAACATCAGGTCACCTTGAATGGTATGCCGAAGGAATGTTCCCCCCATTACAACTCGATGAAGAGCGTGATGAAGATGGCAACATAAAAAGACAGGCTCAGGATTATTACCTCAAACCGATGAACTGTCCATTTCATTGCTTAATCTATAAATCCCAGGCTCGTTCTTACCGTGATTTGCCACTTAGATTATTCGAATTTGGAACTGTTTACCGTTATGAGAAATCTGGAGTTTTGCACGGCATCACTAGAGCTAGAGGCTTTACTCAAGACGATGCGCACCTGTATGTTGCAAGAGAAAGCATCAGGGCAGAGCTAACCAATGTTTTGAACTTTGTCTTAGATTTACTTCGCGACTACGGACTAACCGATTTCTATCTAGAGTTATCTACCAAAGAGGAAGGTAACCCGAAGTTCGTCGGCTCCAATGATATTTGGGTTGAGGCCACCGCAACTTTGGAATCAGTTGCCAAAGAATCTGGGCTCAAGTTGGTTCCAGATCCAGGTGGGGCAGCCTTCTACGGGCCGAAGATTTCTGTGCAGGCAAAAGATGCAATTGGTAGAACTTGGCAGATGTCTACTATCCAATTGGATTTCAATCTGCCTGAACGCTTTGATCTTGAATACACAGCACCTGATGGTTCAAAGCAAAGACCAGTAATGATTCACCGAGCTTTATTCGGTTCTATCGAGAGATTCTTTGGCGTTTTAACCGAGCACTACGCGGGTCATTTTCCACCATGGTTAGCTCCGGTTCAGGTCGTTGGAATTCCTATTGCTGATGAGTTCTCTGACTACCTTCACGAGATTGGTGCTGAACTAAGAAAATCTGGTGTTCGTATGCAGATTGATGACAGTGACGAAAGAATGCAAAAGAAAATTCGAAACCACACCCTAGCTAAGGTTCCTTACCAATTGATCGCGGGGGCAGAAGATAAGACCAACAACGCGGTGTCTTTTAGATTCCGTGACGGTTCACAAATTAACGGAGTTCCTAAAGCCGAGGCTATGGCTCGAATTCTGAAAGACATCCAAGATCGAGTCCAGGTATAGTGAACGATTCTGAGAAGTATTCTGAATTAGAGGACGCGGCCGCGCTACAAGGTGCCTCGGATTCCTTTCAGAGACTTTGGACTCCACATCGTCTCGCTTATATTCAAACCGGAACACAACCAAGTGATGATGAATGTCCTTTTTGTATTGCCCCAACGCTCACTGATGAAAGGGCTCTAATAGTTCACCGCGGGAAGACCTGCTTTGTGTTACTGAATCTGTATCCGTATAACTCAGGCCATCTACTGGTAGTTCCTTATAGACATTTCGCCAGCTATCCGGATGCCACCTTGGAGGAAGTTTCTGAGTATGGGGTTCTGACCCAAAAGGCTATGCAGGTACTAAAAGCCACTACTGGAGCGCACGGCTTTAACATTGGTATGAACCAGGGCGAGGTAGCTGGTGCGGGTATTGCCGCTCACCTGCACCAGCACATCGTCCCAAGATGGCGTAATGACAGTAACTTTTTCCCAATTATTGCCCAAACCAAAGCCTTACCTCGCTTGTTGGGGGAGATCCGCCTCGAATTAGCAACTGCTTGGCTAGCCAACTCCTAGACATCTTTGGATGATATAAACAAGGGTTTAGACTTAGTTCATGTCTGAAAACAAAAACACTTCAACCCCACTTGTAAAGCGCGGCCTCGCAGAGATGCTCAAAGGCGGTGTGATCATGGATGTGGTTAACGCAGAGCAAGCCAAGATTGCCGAAGACGCAGGTGCCGTTGCGGTAATGGCTTTAGAGCGTGTTCCGGCCGATATCCGTGCACAAGGTGGTGTTGCTCGTATGAGTGACCCAGATCTAATCCATGGCATTATTGCTGCCGTTTCTATTCCTGTAATGGCGAAGGCTCGTATCGGTCATTTCGTTGAGGCGCAAATCCTTCAGTCACTAAAAGTGGACTACATTGATGAATCGGAAGTTCTATCACCTGCGGATTACGTTAATCACATCGATAAGTGGAACTTCAATGTGCCATTTGTTTGTGGAGCAACCAATCTAGGTGAAGCGCTTCGTCGGATTACCGAAGGTGCAGCCATGATCCGTTCAAAGGGAGAAGCCGGTACCGGTGATGTGAGCGAAGCGACCAAGCACATCAGAACTATTCTCGGGGAGATTCGTGCACTGTCTGCAAAGAGTGAAGACGAGCTTTATGTTTCTGCAAAAGAGTTACAAGCACCAATTGAACTAGTTCGTGAAGTTGCTAGAACTGGAAAGCTTCCGGTCGTGTTATTTACCGCAGGTGGAGTAGCTACTCCAGCCGATGCTGCAATGATGATGCAACTTGGCGCAGATGGTGTTTTTGTTGGCTCAGGAATCTTTAAATCAGGCAACCCTTCAGCTAGAGCAGCCGCGATTGTTAAAGCAACAACTAGCTTCGATGACCCTGATGTTTTGGCCCAGGTAAGTCGTGGTTTAGGTGAGGCCATGGTTGGCATTAACGTTTCTGATCTGGCAGCTCCTCATCGTCTTGCTGAGCGCGGTTGGTAGTAATTGCTTCCAATTGGAGTTCTCTGCTTACAGGGTGACTTTCGAGAACACATTGCTGTTCTTGATGCTCTAAATGTTCCTCATAAAAGCATCAAGAAGCCAGAGCAGCTCAATGGAATCTCCGGTCTAATAATCCCAGGTGGCGAAAGCACTGTGATAGATAAGCTCAGCAAGATTTATCAACTGAGTAATCCGATAATGAAAATGATTTCAGAAGGCTTGCCTGTTTTTGGAACCTGCGCTGGATTGATTATGCTCGCTGATCGCTTATTGGATGGAACAGCAACACAAGCAACATTTGGCGGCTTGGATATCACTGTTCAACGCAATGCTTTTGGTTCTCAGGTAGATTCTTTTGAAACAGAGTTGATGTTTGGTTCGGACGTGGTGAGGACTGCCTTTATTAGAGCTCCAATTGTGGTTGAGGTTGGATTTGGGGTGGAGGTTCTTGCTAAGTTACCTGATGCTCGAATCGTCGCGGTTAGGCAAGGCAACCTGCTTGGTATTAGTTTTCATCCTGAGATGGTTGCCGAGACCAAGATTCATAAGTATTTCGTTGAGATGTGCAAAACAGCGAATTACCAGCCAACAAACTAAACTTTTTCGTAAAGCAATTGAACTAGGAGAAACATGTCCGGGCACTCCAAATGGGCTACCACCAAGCATAAAAAAGCTGTCATCGATAGTCGTCGTGCAAAGTTGTTTGCCAAGCTCATTAAGAATATTGAAGTCGCGGTACGTCTAGGTGGACCAGATCTTGAGGGTAACCCAACTCTTTACGATGCAATCCAAAAAGGTCGTAAGAGTTCCTTGCCTAACGACAACATCGAAAGAGCAATTAAGCGCGGTGCCGGTCTAGATGGTGGCGGCGTTGAGTACCTGACGATTATGTATGAAGGTTATGGACCAAACGGCGTTGCCTTGTTGATTGAATGTCTTACTGATAACAAGAATCGCGCAGCAGCTGATGTTCGCCTAGCTGTCACTCGTAACGGTGGCACTATGGCTGATCCTGGTTCTGTTTCTTACCAATTCAGTCGCAAAGGTGTAATCGTCGTTGAAAAAAATGAAGCAACGACGGAAGATAGGATTCTCGAAGCCGTTCTGGAGTTCGGAGTTGATGACATTCAAGATCGTAGCGACCAGTTCATAATTACCACTGATCCGAGTTCGATGGTTCAAGTCAGAACTGCTCTGCAAAGCGCAGGCATAGATTACGAATCAGCTGATGTTGAATTTATTTCGTCGATGCCGGTCCAAGTTGATTTGGAGACGGCAAAGAAGGTAATTGCTCTAATAGATGGATTAGAAGATTCAGATGAAGTTCAGAACGTCTATTCAAACTTTGACATGTCCGCAGAAGTTGCAGCAGCGCTAGAAGCTGAATAGTTTGGAACAAACTGTTCTTGGCATAGATCCCGGGCTAACTAGATGTGGCTTCGGTTTGATTCAAGTGAATAAGGGTAGACAGATTACCTTCATTGAAGTTGGTGTTTTACAGTCAGAATCAGGCATGGAACTTAGCGAACGTATAGCGAAGATCGGTAATGGACTCGAAGATTTGCTGAAGCGCACAAAGCCAACCCAGGTCGCTATTGAAAGACTATTCTCGCAACACAACCTCAATACTGTTATGGGAGTTGCTCAAATCACCGGTGTCCTAATGTTTCTATGCGCTAAGCACAACATTCCAGTTGATTTCTATACGCCAACAGAAGTTAAGGCGGCTGTTACCGGTAGTGGGCGAGCCAACAAGGATCAGGTTACCGAGATGGTCACTAAGTTATTAAAGCTAAAGACGATTCCCAAGCCAGCTGATGCCGCCGATGCATTAGCTATTGCTATTACTGGAGCTTGGCGGGGAACTAAGAGCACCATTGGCACAGAGACGCCGGCTCAACGCAAATGGCGAACCGCAGAGGCCAGTTCCAAGCGTCAAAGCAAGTAAAAGGTTAGTCTTTAGTCGTGATTGCCTCGCTGAATGGAACTGTTACTCGTAAGGACATTTCTTCGCTGGTCTTAGAAACTGGCGGAGTCGGATACCTAGTCAGCGTGCTACCGCAAACCTCAGCCGATATTTCACTTGGCCAACAGCTCTCATTACACACAGCTCAGATCTTTCGTGAGGATTCCCAAAGTCTTTATGGGTTCGAAACGACAGATGAACTGTCTGTCTTTCAATTGCTTTGTTCGGTCTCCGGCGTCGGGCCCAAATCTGCTCTCGCTATTGTTGGGCAACTAGGAGTATCTGGAGTTAGCGAAGCTGTGAATACAGCTAACGACGAGATGTTTAGATCGGTTTCCGGGGTTGGGCCTAAGACCGGAAAATTAATTGTGCTAACCCTCTCCGGCAAATTAGTTATGGGTGCTTCAGCTCAGTCTTCAGTTGGGGAGCAAGTTATTTCAGCTTTAGTAAATCTCGGCTACATCGAA
>Ga0114964_10000501_pt1 | contig 30185 bp, 29 predicted proteins | sample C_131016_MF_Meta_FD_92638 | JGI IMG/M metagenome (GOLD analysis project Ga0114964, IMG submission 92638) | Freshwater microbial communities from Lake Croche, Canada to study carbon cycling - C_131016_MF_MetaG | ecosystem: Environmental > Aquatic > Freshwater > Lake | place: Lake Croche, Canada...
CAGAACGTCGAGGCCGTAAAAGCCCGCCACGGGCCAAAACCCCAAGACGATAAAGGGAATGCTTGCAAATGCACTCGCGCCTGCCACAATCGCCATTACGAGCTTAAATCCCCCAATTTTCAACGAACGGTGCGGGCGTAGCACCGTTTGATACAAAGGAGTGTCTGCGACGTCCAACATGCGCTTGCCCACGGATGTGAAAGCCTCTTATATCGTACTCATGATGGCAGCGAAACCGGTCCCAACTCCTAAACCACCGAGACGAAAAGCCGCGTCCAGCAAGCCGTTGGCTAAAGCGGAGATTGCGGAGGTCTTTCGCCGTTTCGCGGCCATAGAGCCGGAGCCAAAGGGCGAACTTGAGCATGTAAATGCGTTTACTCTGCTGGTAGCCGTTGTCTTGTCTGCGCAAGCAACCGATGCCGGCGTCAATAAGGCTACACGAGCACTCTTTAAAATCGCCGATACGCCCGAAAAAATGCTGGCCTTAGGGGAAGATACGGTTCGCGACTATATCAAAACTATTGGCCTATTTCGCAACAAGGCCAAAAACGTCATCGCTCTTTCGGAAGTTTTGATTACCCAGCACGGTAGCGTCGTTCCGGAAGATAGGGAGGCACTGCAGAATTTGCCGGGTGTGGGACGCAAAACAGCCAATGTCGTTCTCAATATGGCGTTCGGTTGGTCGACCATGGCGGTAGATACCCATGTTTTCAGGGTCTCTAACCGGATACCCCTTGCCATCGGCAAAACGCCTGAAGCCGTTGAAAAAGGGCTAGAGGCGGTTATTCCTAAAGAATTTGGGTTGCATGCCCATCATTGGTTGATCCTCCATGGGCGGTATGTATGCAAAGCGCGGTCGCCGGAATGTTGGCGCTGCCCAATTACCGAATTTTGTCGGTTTGAACCAAAAACGCCCGCGCCAAAGGCTTGAGACGACAAAGGCACCTTTCAAACGGGTTGTGTCTCAAAGCCGCCGATTCTATAGGGGGCATCAAGATTGGGTCGGACCGAATCAATTTTGACCCTTTTCTCGCGTAAACTGCTCTAGCAGCGGTGTTTTCAAGTTTTTGGTTTTGAGATCGGCGTGCCTGATGGCGACACTCTATCATTCCCCCTTCTGCCCCCATTCCCGTTTCATTCGGTTGGTGCTGGGTGAACTGGGCTTTTCGGTAACCCTGATCGAGGAAAGGGTATGGGAGCGCCGGCGGGAGTTCTTACGTTTGAACCCTGCAGCAACAACACCCGTCTTCGTGGAAGAACAAACGGGACCGCTTCCGGGCGCCGGCGTTATTGCAGAATATCTTGATGAAACAAGGGGTTTAGCACTGGGTGAACACCGTTTTCTGCCCGATAGTCCGTTGGAGCGTGCCGAGGTGAGGCGACTGCTCGACTGGTTTAACGGCAAGATGTTTGACGAGGTTACAGGGTATCTTGTGACCGAAAAAATCAACAAGCGTTTCATGAGTGCCGAACAGGGTGGCGGTGCGCCGGATATGGGGGCCATTCGGGCCGCGCGGAACAATGTGCGTTACCATCTGGCCTATATCGATTATCTGATGGCGCACCAGAATTGGTTGGGGGGGAATCGGCTGACTTATGCCGATCTGGCGGCGGCGGCACAATTGTCCGTTGCGGACTATTTGGGCGATGTGCCTTGGTCCGCCAATGAGGCTGCAAAGGCTTGGTATCAAAGGATAAAATCGCGTCCCTCGTTTCGCCCTTTATTGACTGATCGGGTGCCAGGAATGGACCCATCCGCGCATTATTCGGACCTTGACTTCTGACCCCCGCGGCGCTCAAACAGGCGCTGGTCGCCAGAGCGAAGGCGGAAGGGTTTTCGGCGATCAAAATCACAACCCCGGACGCGATTCCCGAGGCTTTGCAACATCTTAGAGCCTATCTCGATGCCGGGTACCATGGCTCCATGGATTGGATGGAAACACGCGTTGAAGAGCGGGCCAATCCTTCAAAGCTTTGGGGAGAAGTCAAAAGCATCATTATGCTTGGGATGTCTTATGCACCCGATTTTGATCCCTTGGCTATACTGGAAAAACCCGATCTCGGAGCCATTTCTGTATATGCCCGATCACGCGATTACCATGATATACTCAAAGGTAGGCTCAAGCAGATTGCTCAGTTTCTGGTGTATAATGAAGGGTTTGAGGTAGATAGTACAGGCGTAACCGTAAAGAGAACGAACCTATCACTTATCGTAAATGGGCAAGAATCGGCGCCTTCGATCCCATATGATTCAGATTCACAACCTAAAGCTGTGGAGCCGTTACAGCCTGAAGCTGTGATACGTAAAACCGATTTTGAGGTAGAGAGCACTGCCCTTCAAATAGCCAAAATCCCATCTTCGATCGATAATCCTAAATCACCCCAAGTGAAGGTCTTCGTCGACACCGCCCCCGTGATGGAGAAGGCGTTGGCCGCCGCCTCCGGCCTCGGCTGGCAGGGCAAGCATACGGTACTCGTGTCGCGCGAGCATGGCAGTTGGCTGTTTCTCGGGGCGATTTTTACGACGCTCGAATTGCAGCCTGATACTCCGGAGCAAGACCATTGCGGGAGTTGCACCAAGTGCCTCTCGATCTGCCCGACGGATGCCTTCCCCGCGCCCTATCAACTCGATTCCAGAAAATGCATTGCCTATCTCACCATCGAGCATAAGGGACCGATTGACCGGACGCTGCGCCCGCTGATGGGCAACCGGATTTTCGGATGCGATGATTGTCTGGCGGTTTGCCCGTGGAATAAATTTGCGGTGGCAACGCGCGAGATAAAATTGCAGGCGCGGGAGGAATTTGCGGCACCCAAACTGGCTGATCTTGTGCGGCTGGATGATGCGGCTTTTCGCGTCAAATTTGCGGGTACACCGGTAAAGCGCACGGGGCGGGATCGGTTTATCCGGAATGTACTGATCGCGATTGGCAATTCGGCCGATACGTCGCTTGCTCAAGAAGCCGAGCGCTTGCTGGACGATACTTCTCCTTTGGTGCGGGGCGCGGCGGTGTGGGCACTGTCTCAGCTTTTATCTTATGGACATTTTGCCGTCTTGCGTGAACGCTGTGGCACGGGGGAAACCGATCTGACGGTTTTGGATGAATGGCAGGCGGGGGCGGTTGAGCCATGAAACTGGTAGTCTTCGGATTGGGCTTTACATCGGAAGCGTTTTTGCGCTTTGCCGAGGGACGATTTACGTCCGTGGTGGCAACGGTAAGGTCCGCTGAAAAAGCGGCACGAAAGACAAAGCTCGGTTGTGAAGTTTTGGTGTTTAACGAGCAAAGCGCTGACGCGCGCCTTTCGGAAGCCTTATGCGAGGCTGATGCGGTGTTGATTTCGGTCGGGCCGGATGAGGCGGGCGATCCCGTCTTGCGGCGCTTTGCAGGTGAGATTGAAAGATCAAACTCCATTCGCTGGATCAGTTATCTGTCGACCATTGGCGTTTATGGCGATGCCGATGGCGGATGGGTGGATGAGACGGTAGCGCCAAACCCCTCGCATGCGCGTACGCAAAGACGGGTTGAGGTGGAGCAAGAATGGCTGGCTTTGGGTGCACGCTCGGGCAAGACGACGCAGATTTTCCGGCTGGCGGGGATTTATGGGCCAGGCCGCAACCCGATCCTGAATCTCGATCAACGCGCGCAACGCGTGATCAAAAAGGGGCAGGTGTTTAACCGCATCCATGTCGACGATATCGCGCAGGTACTTCTGGCCTCAATGGATAAACCGCGTCAGGGGGCGGTGTATAATGTCTCGGACAATGAGCCCGCCCCGCCGCAGGATGTGTTGCTTTTCGCAGCACAAGTGATGGGCCGCGAACCGCCGCCGGAAGTGCCTTTTGAGCAAGCGGTGATGAGCGACATGGCGCGGAGTTTTTACGCGGATAACAAGCGGGTATCGAACAGGCTGATCCGCGAAGAGTTGGGGGTTGAGTTAAGGTACCCGACCTATCGCGAGGGGGTTGCGGCGTTGGCCGTTATAAGTCCTTCCCACTGAGGGGGAAGGTGTCGCTGGAGGCGACGGATGAGGGAAGTTAAATTGAATTGCTAAACCATTCTCCCAACAACGCCTTCATCTTCTCACCCGCTTGTGCCGCTACACTCTTCGTCTGACGATGCGAAGGTGCGCCGCCGAAGAGGCCTGCGCCGTAATTGGTGACCATGGAGATGGCTGCGACCTTTAAGCCGATGCGCCGGGCCAGAATGACTTCGGGCACTGTCGACATGCCAACCAAAGTTGCGCCCAGTATTTTGGAGGCGCGGATTTCGGCTGGTGTCTCGAAGCTTGGGCCGGGGAACCAGTGGTAGGTGCCTTCGCTCAACGCTACACCGGAGGCAAGGGCTGCTTTTTTTAACGAAACGCGCAGAGCGGGGTCATAGGTGTCGACCATCGGCACGAAACGCGAGTCGCCCGTTAGTCCGATGAGCGGGTTGACGCCGGACAGGTTGAGGTGATCGGCTAAGAGTGAAAGCGAACCCGGTGCCACCTCTTCGAGCAATGAGCCTGCGGCGTTGGTGAGGATCAGCGTTTTGATGCCGAGCGCTGCAATGGTTTCAATCGGCGTGCGCATGATGGCGGCATCGCCATGTTCGTAATAATGGGCTCGGCCTTGCATGACGAAAACGCGTGCCTTGCCGATGATGCCTGCGACGACCCGCGCCGAATGACCGGAGACCTGGCCTTTGGGGAAACCTGGGATATGGGTGTAAGGCACCATCACCGGATTTCGGACAAGATCGGCCACCGGGCCTAAGCCTGTGCCGAGTATGAGGCCATACTCAAAAGGGCCTTCAATGCCCCATTCTTTAAGGGCTGAGAGGGCTGATGGCACATCATGGGTCATGCTAAATCCCTCGGGCCGAAGGCGCGCGGCAAGAGTGCGTCAATCGAAAGGGTGATCGCTTGACCGGTTGCGCCATCGCGCAAATGAACGCGGGTTGTGGCGTCTGAGAATTCAAAGATACGTTGGCGGCACGCGCCACACGGATAGCAAGGGTTGCTTTTGACGCCGACAATCGCGATGTCGGCGATTTTGGTTTCGCCTGCGGCGATCATGGCGGCAATCGCGCCCGCCTCGGCGCAGGTACCTGCTGGATAGGCGGCGTTTTCAACATTGCAGCCTGCGAGGATGTGGCCCGATCCTGTGCGGATCGCGGCACCCACTGAAAATTTCGAGTAGGGCGCATAGGCTTGTGTCGCAACACGATCAGCGGCATCGAAAAGAGTTTGAAGGGTAATATCCATAAGGGTCAATCCGATGTTCTGGCGAGGTCGTTGACGGATCGACTGTCTCATGCGGCGCCCCTCATTGGCAAATCCAACAAAAGCGTTTTATGGTCTCATTCTCACTAAAATACGAGAGATCCGCCCGATGGCCCGCTTCAAACTCGCCCTGATTGCCCATGATCAGATGAAAAACCGCATGGTCGACTGGGCGGACAAACACCGTGAACATCTCGCGCTATGCGACATTGTAGCGACCGGCACCACCGGCACGCGGATCTTGGAGCGCTGCCCGGAACTCACCATCGAGCGGATGAAAAGCGGCCCGCTTGGCGGCGATCAGCAGATCGGCGCTTTGATCGCAGAGGGTAGGATCGACGGGTTGGTGTTTTTCGTCGATCCGCTGTCACCGCATCCGCACGACGTGGATGTGAAAGCGCTGACGCGGTTGGCCTTGGTGTATGACATCCCGATGGCGTGTAATCCGGCGACGGCTGAACTTTTGGTCGCGGGTTATATGGCGACGCGGTGAGGGGTTCCCCTCACATCGTCGCCCCAATCGTCCATGGCACGAACTCGGCATCGCCATAGCCCAGTTCTTCCGATTTGGAGCGCGAACCGGAGGCGACTTCCAAGATCTTTGCAAAAATCTCTTTGCCCTTATCCTCGATCGACACGCCATCCAAAATATCACCACAATTGATGTCCATGTCGTCGGTCATTTTACGGTAGACTTCGGAATTGGTGGCGAGTTTGATCGAGGGTGTCGGCTTGCAGCCGTAGGCAGAGCCGCGGCCCGTTGTGAAGCACAGAATGTTGGCGCCACCTGCCACCTGCCCCGTTGCCGAGACAGGATCGTACCCCGGAGTATCCATGAACACGAAGCCCTTGGCGTCGACTTTTTCGGCGTATTCATACACGCCGGTCATGGTTGTGGTGCCACCCTTGGCCGCTGCGCCGAGGGACTTTTCCAAGATGGTGGTCAGTCCGCCGAGCTTGTTACCCGGTGACGGATTGTTGTTCATCTCCATCTTGTTGCGGCGGGTGTAGTCTTCCCACCAATGGATGCGGTCGACGAGTTTCTCGCCGATGGCTTTGTTGGCGGCGCGACGGGTGAGGAGATGTTCCGCGCCGTAAATTTCCGGCGTTTCGGAGAGAATGGCGGTGCCGCCATGGCGGACGAGTTCGTCGACCGCTGCGCCCAACGCTGGATTCGCGGTGATGCCGGAATAACCGTCCGAGCCGCCGCATTGCAAAGCGAGCATCAGCTCAGAGGCGGGAACGGTTTCGCGCTTGGCTTTGGCAGCAATCGGGAACATGGTTTTAACAGCATCAACACCGGCGGCAACGGTCTTTTTCGTACCGCCGGTTTCCTGAATGGTCATGGTACGGAATGTGTCGCTTTCGACAATGTTGTAAGCCTCTTTCCAGCGGCCGATCTGGAAGCCTTCGCAGCCGAGGCCGACCATCAACACGCCTGCGACATTCGGGTTAGTGGCGTAGCCCCATTGCGTGCGCTTCAATACTTCGTAGCCCTCGCCCTTGACGTCAATGGCGCAACCGCCACCTTGGACGAGCGGAATGACACCATCGATCGATGGATAATCTTTGAGAAAATCAGAGCGGTTGATCTCCTCCGCAATAAAGCGGGCAACGGAGGCCGAGCAATTCACCGAGGTGAGGATGGCAATATAATTACGGGTGCCGACCGAGCCATTGGCGCGCCGGAAGCCTTCGAACGTCGCTTGCTGGCTTAGGGGCAGAATTTCCTCGTTGCGCGCATCTTCGGCAAAACGATAATCGCGCTCGAAATCGTGCATCACGACATTGTGCTCATGCACCCACTCGCCCGGCTCGATCCCTTTATCCGAGAAGCCGATGATCTGACCAAATTTGATGATGGGCGCGCCAGCTGCCATTCCGGTAATCGCCATTTTGTGTCCACGCGGGACGCGCACTTTGGCGGTTGCGCCATGAATGATGGCACCCGGTTCAATCGGATCAACGGCGGTGACAACGGTATCGACCGCATTCAACCGGACAAAACGGGGGGCATTGGCAACAGGGGCGTTCATAGCGTTCTCCGAAATTTTTGCGGCGAGTTGATCTTTGTTTGTTCGGCCTGAAGACATCGTGGGCGAAACATCCGATTTTCGCAAGGTTTTCTAAATCGCCTTTCTTGCATGACAGCCAAAACCTTGCATTGAAGCCAAAAGACCGCAATTGTCTGCATTGAAGACAAAGAATCGCCCGGGAAGGAACAACCGATGACCTCTATTTCGCTAACCCCTGCCAATACGCTGCCGGATGACGGCTTTGCGGGCGTTCTCGCCGGACGTGTCTTTCGACCAGATGTCGAGGGTCCATCCGTTGTCGCGATCCGTGCCGGCGGGGTGTTTGACGTTTCTGCAACCTTCCCCACTATGAGCGAATTATGCGAACAGGCTGATCCGGCGGCAGCCTTACAGGCGGCCGAGGGCGAACTTTTGGGCTCATTAGAAGCTATTCTCGCCAATACACCGCCAGATCGTCGTGATGCCCGCAAGCCGTGGCTCATCGCGCCCAATGATTTACAAGCCATCAAAGCCGCCGGTGTGACGTTTGCCGTCTCGATGCTGGAACGTGTGATTGAGGAAAAGGCGCGCGGCGATTTTCAGGCCGCGGCCAAATTGCGCACCGATATCACGGCGCTGATCGGCGATGATCTTTCCAAGCTGAAGCCCGGTTCGCCGGAAGCCATGCAACTTAAAGAAGTATTGATCGCGCAAGGCGCGTGGAGCCAGTATCTCGAAGTGGGCATTGGGCCCGACGCGGAAATCTTCACGAAAGCCCCGCCGATGTCGGCTGTGGGAACCGGTGCGGATGCGGGTCTGCACCCGATGTCGACCTGGAACAATCCCGAACCGGAAGTGGTGATTGTGGTAGCTTCCACCGGCAAGATCGTCGGCGGCATGCTCGGTAATGATGTGAATTTGCGCGATGTGGAGGGCCGGTCGGGGCTTCTGCTTGGGAAGGCAAAAGATAACAATGCTTCGGCTGTAACGGGTCCGTTTATCCGCTTCTTTGACGGTGTCTTTACGCTCGACGATTTACGGCAAGCGGTGGTGACGTTGCGGGTGGAAGGGCCTGATGGGTTCTCGCTCGAAGGCTCGTCCTCGCTCGTCAAAATCAGCCGCGATCTGGCCGATTTGTCCTCGCAAATGCTGGGGCGGCACCATCAATATCCGGATGGAGCTATCCTCTACACTGGCACCATGTATTCACCGATCAAGGACCGTGACGCTCCGGGCAAGGGCTTTACCCATAAAATGGGTGATATTGTAACCGTGTCGACGCCAAAACTCGGAGCTATCGTGAGCCGGATGCAATCCGCCTATGATTGTCCGCCTTGGACCTTCGGCTCATCCCATTTGATGCGGAATTTGGCGAAACGGAAACTGATCTAGCTGTTCACCTGACAAAAATCTGCTATCGAACTCCCTCCCTTTTTCCACGTGTTTTTAAGGATACTAACGTATGACCGAACATTTCAAAAACCTCATCGCTGGAGAATGGGTCGACGGCGCTTCCGTCTCGATCAATGTGAACCCTTCTGACACCAATGATGTTGTGGGTCATTTCGCCCGCGCCTCCAAGGAGCAGGCCGAACAGGCGATTGCTGCGGCAAAGGCGGCGTTTCCAGCTTGGTCGCGCACCACGCCGCAAGAGCGTTACGAGATTTTGAAAAAGGCGTCGGACGAAATTTTGGCGCGTAAAGATGAGCTCGGCAAATTGCTCTCCCGCGAAGAAGGCAAGACATTGCCGGAAGGTATTGGCGAGGCCACCCGTGCCGGGCAGATTTTTGCGTTTTTCGCCGGTGAAGCTCTGCGCCTGATGGGCGAAACGGTACCGAGCGTTCGTCCGGGCGTCGGCGTGGAAATGACCCGCGAAGCGGTTGGCGTGATCGGGATGATCACGCCGTGGAATTTCCCGATCGCTATTCCGGCTTGGAAGATTGCGCCTGCACTCGCGCATGGCAACACGATTGTGTTCAAGCCTGCCGATCTGGTGCCCGGCTCGGCTTGGGCGATTGTTGATATTTTGAACCGGGCTGGTTTGCCAAAGGGCGTGTTGAACCTTGTGATGGGTCGCGGCTCGGAAGTAGGTCAGGTGATTTTGAACCACAAGGACGTCAACGCCATCACCTTTACGGGTTCGGTTGGAACGGGTCGCAAAGTGGCAGAGGCAGCGATTGCGTCTTCACCGATGAAAAAGATGCAATTGGAAATGGGCGGTAAAAATCCGCTCGTGGTGCTCAACGATGCTGACCTTAAAACAGCCGTTGAAGCGGCCGTGAATGGCGCATTCTTCTCGACCGGACAACGTTGCACCGCGTCTTCGCGTTTGATTGTTGAAGAAGGCATTCATGATGCGTTTGTTGCAGCCCTTGCAGAACGTCTCAAAGGCCTCTCCGTTGATAACGCTTTGAAGGCCGGTACGCATATCGGACCTGTGGTCGATCAGAGCCAGTTGGATCAGGATCTGTCGTATATCGCGCTCGGCCAGAAGGAAGGCGCTACACTCACGTGGGGTGGTGAATTATTGAACCGCGAAACCCCCGGTTTCTATTTGCAGCCTGCTTTGTTCACCGGCGTCGATAATTCGATGCGCATTGCGCGCGAAGAGATTTTCGGACCGGTTGGCGTGGTGATCAAAGCCAAGGGCTATGACGAGGCACTCGCGATTTCCAATGATACGGATTTCGGTCTCTCGGCGGGCATCTGCACAACGAGTCTGAAATATGCCACGCATTTCAAGCGTAATTCGGAAGCCGGTATGGTGATGGTCAATCTGCCAACGGCAGGTGTTGATTACCATGTGCCGTTTGGCGGTCGTAAAGGGTCAAGCTATGGCTCGCGCGAGCAAGGCTCTTACGCCAAGGAATTCTTCACGACGGTGAAGACGGCTTACACCTTCGCGGGCTAAGTGATGGGACCGTTCCTGCTGGTAATCGGCGAAACATTGGTTGACCTCGTGCCCGGGATTGGCGGGCGCGAGCCAGTGTTGGGCGGATCGCCTTACAATGTAGCGGTTGGCCTTGGGCGGTTGGGTGCGAAAGTGGGGATTGCCACGGTGCTCTCGACCGATGCCGAAGGTCAACGCTTCAAAGCGGCTTTGGCAGCAGACGGGGTTGATTTATCCTGCGTCGCGTTTTCGGATGCGCAGAGCCCGACAGCGTTGGTCGAGGAAGGTACCGCCGAAAGTGGGCCGCGCTACGTCTTCACGTTGGCCGGCACGGCTTTTGATGCACCTTTGACACTGCCGGCGCGGTGGCCTGATGCGCTTCGGCATATTCATGTCGGTTCCATTTCCGCGCTTTTACCGCCCCTGGCAGACGCGGCCTATGACGCACTTAAAGGGGCCAAAGGGCGGCTAACCACCAGCTATGACCCCAATATCCGCCCGATGATTACGCCGGATCGGGACAAAGCGCGCAGCGAGGTTGAACGCCTCATCGGCTTCGTCGATATCGTTAAGGCGAGCGAAGAGGACGTCGAATGGCTTTATCCCGAACGCACGCTGCACGATGCCATGACGGATTGGCTTGCTCTCGGGCCGAAGCTTGTGGTGCTGACGCGAGGCGCTAAAGGTGCCGAAGCCTTCACCGCGCATGCCCACTTTGCCATTCCTGCCCCGGCGATCAAGGTGCAAGATACGGTTGGCGCAGGCGATAGTTTGATGTCCTCTTTGCTGTACGCCATGGGCAATGACGGAGCTTTGGGCGTGGATCACCCCGCCTGGACGTCCGAGGCGGTCCAAAAATGGCTCGGCTTTGCAGTGAGAGCGTCGGCTTTTACCTGCACGCGAAAGGGTTCCAATCCACCGCGACTAAGCGACCTAGAAGCCGATTGAGCTTTATTTATCGACAAAGGCCCGCTCAACGACATACGATCCCGCTTGGCTGTTATTGCCGTCTTTAAACCCGCGTGCCTTTAACAACGTTGCAAGATCGGTGTTCAGCCCATGATTGCCGCAGATCATGATACGGTCTTCCTCGGGATTAAGCGCAGGCAGACCAATATCATCGGTCAGCGCATTCGTTTCGATGAGATCGGTGATGCGGCCACGGTTGCGAAACGGTTCGCGGGTGACGGTGGGATAATAAACCAGCTTATCGCGCACGAAATCACCCAAAAATTCATCGACCGGCAGTTCATGCTCGATCATGTCGGCGTAAGCGAGTTCGGCCACTTCGCGCGTGCCATGGACGAGTACGACTTTGTCGAACTGCTCATAGGTTTCGGGATCGCGAATGAGGCTTAAAAACGGGGCCAAGCCCGTGCCTGTTCCCAGCATATAGAGTCGTTTGCCGGGCAAAAGATTGTCGAGCAGGAGCGTTCCCGTTGCCTTTTGACCGATAATGATCTTGTCGCCGGGCACGATATGCAGCAGGCGCGAGGTTAAAGGGCCGTCGGGAACTTTGATCGAGAAAAATTCGAGTTCGTCCGCATAATTCGGACTGGCAATCGAATAAGCGCGCAGCAGCGGTTTGCCGTCTACCGGCAGTCCGATCATCGAGAATTGCCCGTTACGAAACCGGAACGAGGGGCTGCGGGTCGTCGTGAAACTGAATAGAGATTGCGTCCAGTGATGCACGCTGGTGACGGTTTCTTCTTCAAAGGCGCTCATCCGGTCTTATCCCGTTTCTCGACAGAGTTCCGCCCGCCACGAACGAGCATTCAAGGCATAAAGCCAAATTAAACTTTTTTCAATGTATTTTTACATAATATACATTTTAAAATGTTTAATTAGTTCACACGCGATTACTGGAGGATTGGGCGGATCGTTCCCTTGATCTTGGTCAAAACTGGAGGGGATTCAATCTCATCAGATCGTCGAATGTCCGAGGATGGGGCACAGGATCGGTCCGCCTTGGGCGACTTCCGCCCGATGCGCGATATCGAGTGCGCGCGCTTCTTTAAAGCCGGGAACGACGAACTGCATTGCAATCGGTAGACCCGCCACGGATATGTCCGTCGGTAGAGAAATCGCGGCCAGATCGAAATAATTGGCAAAGCGGGTAAAGACCGCCGGGCTGTCATGTTCCGGATGCTCGCCAAGGACCGCAGCCGGCATGGTGGTCGCGGGCATGAGTATCGCGTCGATCAATTCAAAGCGCTGCGCAATGACCTGCTTCTCGCGCTCTCGACGTTCAAGATTATTGGCATAATCCACCGCGCTCACGCCCTTACCGCTGAGCATTCGCGCGCGGACGGGAGCGCCTAACCGGTTTGGCTCTTCTTCGGCAAAGTGGCCGTAATGGCGATAGGAATCGACAGCCAAGAACATGCCGCAGGGAGCCGCATAATCGGCCAGACTCATTGGAAATTGGACAGGAACCAGCGTTGCGCCACCGGCCTTCAGGCGATCCTGCATGTTCGCATAGGCCTTTGCCGTGTCGGGGTGCAAGATGACGCCCGTTTCAACGGGTACACCGACGCGAAGACCATAGAACGGGGCTGAAAGATCGACCTCGCCCGGCGCACTTGTGCCCGCCTCGTTTCCCAACAGCACATCAAACAGAATGGCTGCGTCCCGCACCGTCCGCGTCATCGGGCCAATAGTGTCGAGCATGTCGGAAAGCGGTAAAACGCCGGTTTTCGGGATTAAGCCCGCCGTGGTCTTGAGCCCCACCAAGCCCGTAAAAGAGGATGGCAAGCGGATCGAACCGCCCGTATCCGATCCCAAAGCACCGGGCACAAGGCCCGCAGCAACGGCAACACCCGAGCCGCTCGACGAGCCGCCCGGAACACGGGCTTTTTCTAAATCCCAAGGATTATGTGGTGCACCGACCGTTTCGTTCGAACCCCAACCCCCGAAAGCATATTCAACCGTTGCAACTTTTCCAACGACCACGGCGCCCGCTTGGCGTAAGCGGCTGACGACCTCGGCATCGGCTCCGGCGGGGATTGCATCCTTGCGCGTTAATGAGCCGCCACCGGTCCGCAATCCCTCAACGTCGATAATGTCCTTGATCGCAAGCGGCACACCGAACAGCGGGCCCTTCGGAACGCCGAGCTTGGCCAAATGATCGAGATGGCGGGCATCGGCCAGCGCCCGCTCGAGATCAACCTTTACGAAGGCCTTTAGCTTGCCGTTCAAAGCACCGATCCGATCGAGCGACGCTGAAACGGAAGCCTCCGCCGTCAACCTGCCCGCTTGAATATCCGTTTGAATCTCACTGATCAGCAAGGGTTCTTTCGACATGTCACTTCCTTATTGCGCAAGAAACCCGCCATCGATGGCAAGCGTATGGCCCGTCACCATAGCGGCGGCAGGGCTTGCGAGATAGACGATTCCGCCGACGATTTCATCGATTTCTGCGATCCGGCCCAAAGGGGTCATAGCATTCATGCGGGTCAGAAGATCGGGATTATCGGTCAGCGGCTTGATGAAATCGGTTCTCACCCAAGTGGGAGCGACCGCATTAACGCGGACACCGAACGGCGCCCATTCGACCGCCAGAGCGCGGGTGAGATTGACCACCGCACCCTTCGTGGCCTGATAGGAAATATTCGGATAAAGCCCGCCGCCCGATAGTCCCATAATCGAGGCCAAATTCACGATGGCCCCGCGTTTGTTCGCGATCATATGCCGTGCCGCGCTGCGAGCGCATAAAAACACACCGGTCAGATTGACTTTCAGTACCGCATCCCAATCGGCGACCGATAAGTCCACAGAAGGTTTGCGGATGGCAAGCCCGGCATTATTGACCAACACATCGAGGCGGCCGCCCGCCGCAATTACCGCCATGGCGGCATCGATAGAGGCTTCATCGGCGACATCGACGTGGTGGGCTTGGGCTTGATGACCTTCGCCTTTGAGCAGCCCCGCGGTCTCATCAGCAGCCGCCAGATCTCGGTCGAGGATATGAACAGCCGCACCGGAGCGGGCGAGGCCTAACGCCACGCCACGCCCAATGCCTTTGCCGCCGCCGGTGACGACCGCGGTTTGGCCAACGAGCGAAAAGGCCGTTGCAGGATTAAATCCGGTCATAGGCCGGTCACTCGGTAGGCGTTGGCGCAGCGGGGTTTAGTAGTCCCGCTGTTTTCAAATCCGACCAGAGACCAACCGGCACCTTCGCTTCCGCATCGGCAACATTGGAGAGAACCTCCTCCGGCTTCACGCCACCCAAGACGACAGAGACGACGGCAGGATGCGACATCGAGAAGCGCAAGGCGGCCTGACGGATGGAGACGCCATGCGACCCGCAAACGGCTTCGATCTTGCGGACCCGATCCATGATCTCGGGCGAGGCGTTGCCGTAATCATATTTGGCGTTCGGGATGGCACCGGTGGCCAAAATGCCCGAATTGAAAACGCCCGCGAGCATGATGCCCATTTTCTTTTCCAAGGCGACGGGGAAGAACTCGTCCAGCGCGTTTTGCACGAGAAGCGAATATCGACCAGCCAACATCGTCACGTCAAAATCGCCCGCCCTGATGAAATTGGTAGCCGTTGAGGACTCGTTGATGCCGACGCCAATCGCGCCGACAACCTTTTGCGAGCGAAGATCGTCAAGGGCGCGATAAGCCCCATCCATCGCTTCCTTGAAGCGGATCGGGGCATCGGTTTCGCCATGCGTCCAGATATCGCAATCATGGATCAGCACAATATCGAGATGGTCAAGGCCCATGCGGAGGAGCGAATGTTCGATCGAGCGCATCGTGCCATCGCGCGAATAATCAAAGCGCGCGGCGTGGGGAAAGCCACCGGCAAAGCCGGGTGAAATCACGTCATCGCGTGCGGCTGCAGGCTTGGCCCAAGGGTCCATCACGCGGCCGATTTTGGTCGACACGATCACCTTGTTCCGATCCGCATGGCGCAAGCCGGACCCGACGCGAGCCTCGGATAGGCCATTGCCGTAATGGGGCGAGGTATCAAATACGGTGACGCCGGCGTGATAGGCGGCTTCCACCGTCTGAATGCAGGTTTTCTCATCCAGCTTGGTAAAAAGATCGCCCAAAGGCGCAGTACCGAAGCCTACAACCGAAAACGGAAGTACCGTTCCATTGCGTGCTGTAAATGTCCTGATATCCATTGTTATTTTCCCTTTTTCTTTTTTGATTTAATCGAGATGAAAGACCTCATTGAGGGGTTGGGCGATAGGCGCGCCCGTTGGGTCTGTTGCCATCAGATCTTTCATATAGTCCCACCAGCGCCGCATCACGGGGTGATCGTGCAAGCGATCCATCGTATGGTTTTCCGGACGCTCCAGATAGGCAAACAGAATATTCGTTTCCTCATCAAGAAAGATCGAATAATTGCGAACGCCCGAGGCGTGAAGCAAAGCGGATAGCTCCGGCCAGATCTCGTCATGGCGCTTTTTGTATTCATGCCTTTGGCCGGGATTGAGCAACATCTTGAACGCGTAACGCTGCATCATCGCCTCCCTGTTCCCATGCGAATAACAATCGGGGCGGCAATCGAAATGATCAGCAACAACCCCAGAAGCACATTGATCACAATACCGGGCACGTTCATCAAAGAAAGGCCAAAAGTGGAAAGGCCCAACACAAAGACAGCGAGCACCACGCCGCCAATCGTACCAACCCCGCCGGAAATGGCGACCCCGCCCAAAATCACCATGGTGATGATATCCAGTTCCCAACCGAGCCCTATATTGGGACGCATCACGCCGATGCGGGCCGTGAGCAACACCGCTCCCAGTCCGGCCAAAAGGCCGGAAACGGTAAAGAGAGCAAATCTTATGCGGTCAACCCTTATCCCCGAAAAACGCGCAGCGATCGGATTGGCTCCAATCGCAAACAATTGCCGACCGATCGCAGTTTTGTGCAGAAACACGCCGAAAACACAGGCCAGCACCAAGAAGATAAAGAACGATAGGGGCACGGGCGGCCAATTGATAAAATAGGTTTGGCCTAAATCGAGAAACGATTGCGGAAAAGTCGAAAGAGCCTGATCGCCCAGCGATACCTGCGTGATGCCGCGATAGAGCGACATGGTGCCGATGGTGATCACGATGGAGGGCACACCCGAACGCGTGACCAGAAAGCCGTTAAACGCACCGCATAGGGTGCCAACCGCTAAACCGGTCAGCACAAGAGGCACGGTACCAAACCCTGCATCGCCCATAAAACCGATGCACAGCGAAGCCACCGCCAAAATCGCGGCGACCGAAAGATCAATTTCCCGAACCAAAATCAACAACGCCATGATCAGCGCCATGATGGCTTTTTCCGAGAAATTATAGGTCGCGTCCGCGAGATTGAACGGATCGAGGAAGTAGGGCGATTTCAGCGTATTGCCGATAATGACGGCGGCCAGCATCATCACCAAAATGCTTTCCCATCGCAGCAGGAAGCTCGATAGCTTGCGCGGCGCGCGATCAGCCACCGTGTAACGGGATGGGGTGGATGGCGTATCGTTCATCATAGCGCCCTCACCGCTTCGCCTGCGCCGCAGCACGGCGGGCTTCCGGCAGGATGAGTTTAAGGCCACGGCCTTCGGCACGGGCATTGATGATGACCGCGGCCAAAATCACCGCACCTGAAATCAGCATTTGCCAGAAGGGCGAGACCTGCATCACGGGCAAGGCGTTGACAATGACGCCGACAAACAGCGCGCCAAGCAGCGTGCCCGCCACAGTCCCCACACCGCCGCCAATCGATACGCCGCCGATCACGCACGCCGCTATCACGGTGAGTTCATAACCGGAGGCAATCTCGACATAGGCGACGCCGTAGCGTGCAACCCACAGATAGCCGCTCATCCCGGCAATCGCCCCCGAGATCGTATAGGCGAGTATTTGCTGGAACGGCAGGCTAATACCGCAATACCGAGCGGCGACAGGATTGCCGCCAACAGCATATAGTCCTCGACCCGCCCGCGTGAGCGACAGGAAAAACCACGCGAGCAAGGCGACAGTCCCCGCAATCCAGAACACGCTCGAAAGCCCGAAAAATCCGAACTTTGGAAAGCTCAAAAAGGTGGAACTCATGTCCGACGTGTTGACCTGCGACCCGCCGCCGATCACCACGATCATACCGCGGAAAACCGCGAGCGTCCCGAGTGTGACGACAATCGGCGGAATGCGTAACAAGGCGATCAGCGTGCCGTTGATCAGGCCGAGGCCGCCGCCGATGGCGAGCGCAACCCCGATATAGATAAAGGCAGGGAGATCGGGAAACACCTCATTGAACAGGCCCGTCAACATGCCGGTGAGCGCCAGATTGGCGGCGACCGACAGATCAATGCCGCGCGTCAAAATAACCACCATTTGCGCCAGCGCCATCATGAACAAAAACGCGGTATCGTTCAACACGCCCGTGGCGTTTTCGAACGTGCCAAACGCCGGGGCATACAGGCTGATGCCCGTCACCATCGAAGTAATGATCGCGGCCAGCACCCATTCGCGGTATTTGAGGAATACGCTCATGCTGCGCGCTCCTGAACGGGTGCACCCGTTGCTGCCGCCACAATCGCCTCCGCACTCCACGCCAAAGCGCCCGAGCCGCTGCCTCGCTCGAAACGCGCCGCAAACCTGCCCTCATGCATGACGATGACGCGGTCGGAAAGCCCCATGATCTCGGGCAATTCGGAACTGATCAAAATTACCGCCAAACCATCTTCGGCCAGTTCTCCGATGAAATCATGCACCGCTGCCTTTGAGCCGACATCAATGCCCTTGGTGGGCTCGTCCAGAATGATCACTTTCGGCTTGGTAGCGAGCCATTTGGCGATGACCACTTTTTGCTGGTTGCCGCCCGAAAGCTCGCCCAGTGCCTGTTCCCAATGCGCGGCTTTCACCGATAGTCGCCCGCCCACCGCACGCGCGGCGGATTGCTCGGACCGATGCGACAGCAAGAAGCGCCGGACATGGTCGAACAGCGATGCCATGGTGATGTTTTCGCGGATGCCGAGCGGCAAAAACGTACCCTGCTCTTGGCGGTCTTCAGGCACGTAGGAAATACCCGCCTGAATAGCATCAATCGGCTCATGGATATGAAGCTCTTGCCCGTTCATGATCACGCGGCCAGCGCTTGGTTTGCTCATGCCGAATACCGCTTGCATCGCCTCGGAACGGCCGGCACCGACCAGGCCATAAAGCCCCAGAATTTCGCCTTTGCGAAGGTTAAACGACACATCGGCAAATTCGGTGGCGTTGGAAAGCCCCTCAACCGCGAGCACGGTCGGCCCGAGCGGGATATCACGCTTCGGAAAAACTTGATCAATCGGCCTGCCGACCATCATTCGGACAAGGTCTGGTTCTGTGACCTCTTTGGTGAGGCCTTCACCGACTTTTTCGCCGTCCCGCAAACAGACGAAGCGATCAGACAACCGGAAAATCTCGTCAAACTTATGCGAGATAAAAATGATTGCCCGCCCCTCGGCCTTGAGTTGCGCGACGATGCGAAACAGTTCGTCAATCTCGTGGCGCGAGAGCGAGGCGGTTGGCTCGTCCATGATGATCACATTGGCGTCATGGCTGAGTGCGCGGGTAATTTCGACCATGTGCTTTTGCGCGACTGACAGCGTTTTGAGTTTGGCGTCGGCATCAAAATCGGCTTCAATTCGGGCGAGCAAAGCTTGGGCTTTGGCTTTTGTTTCGCGCCAATCAATGAGAGAGCCGCCGGGCATGTGGCCCATAAAAATATTCTCAGCGACGCTGAGTTCATCAAACATCACCGTTTCCTGATGGATCGCGGCAATACCCGCACCCCAAGAATCGCGCGGCGAACCAAACTGCTGCGTTTGGTCATTGACCTTGATCTCGCCCGTATCGGGCACATAGATGCCGGTCAGAATTTTAACAATGGTGGATTTACCGGCACCATTCTCGCCGATCAGCGCTGTTACCTCGCCGGCATAGAGCGAAAGCGAGACATCATGCAGGGCTCGAACGCCGGGAAAGCTTTTCGAGACATGCGATAATGCGAGGATGGGGGATGTCTCGGTCACGGTTGCCAATCATCTGGATCGTCATGGAACCGTCCGATAGGGAAGTTTCCTACCGGACGGATTTTAAGCCTGAGAAAAAACAAAGGCCAGATCAGAAGATTTTGGCGAATTCTTCGACGTTCGATTTGTTGAACTCGAAGGGCTCGCCCATTGCGGCTTCGCCGTCGTCACCGATCTTGGTTTCGCCCTTCTTGCCCATCTTGACCGTCTTGCCGGCGCTTGCATCGGCACCGTTCAAGATGTTGATCAGGATTTGCGTCGACGAATAGCCATATTCCACCGGATTCCAGATCGCGAAGCTATCGCACGCGCCCTTCAATACGCCTTCCTTCATCTCGGAGGGCAGACCAAGACCGGTGATGAACACTTTGCCGATCAGGCCGCCATCGATGATGGCTTTTGCACCAGCACGAATACCGATCGTGGTCGGGGAAATGACACCCTTCAAATTCGGATGCGCCTTCACCAGAGCCTGCATTTCACGATAGGATTTGTCGTCCTGGTCGTCGCCGTAGACGGTCGCTACCAATGGCATTTTCGCGTATTCCGGCTTCTTCCACTCTTCCTTCATCGCGGCGATCCAGGAGTTCTGGTTCGTCATGGTAGAAGCGGCCGAGAGAATAGCGACTTCGCCTTCACCCTTCAGCGTCTTGGCGATCATCTGTACCTGCTTGGCACCAATCAAAGGCGTCGAGGAAGCGTTCAGGTGCATGATGCGACCGTCTTTGGCGATGGCCGAGTCGAACGAAATCACCTTGATGCCGCGCGAAGCGGCTTTCTTGCCGACCGGTACGAGAGCATTCGCGTCATTGGCGGAAACAATAATGCCGTCAACCTTCTGGGCAATCAGCGAGTCGATGATGGCGATCTGGTCTTCAGCCGTCGCTTTGGTTGGCGCGGTATAGATGATTTCAAAACCGCCGGCTTCGGCGGCGGCTTGCTTGGCGCCATTGGCACACGCGTCGAAATAAGAATTGCCGAGATTCTTCACCACCATCGCGATCCGCTTATTGTCGGCGCGGGCGCGGGTGATAAAGGGCATAGGGAACGCAAGACCAGCGGCACCAACGGCAGCAAGCTTTAAGAGCTGACGACGGTTCGTATGAGTGACATCGTTCATGGGACTTCCTCCAGGGTATGACCGGCTCATTCTAAGGAGCCGACGTCAGTGGAGAAGCTACTCTTACCTTCAAGAGACGGTCAATCGGTATCTTCTCAGGTATTGCATCAGTCGTCGTCACCAAAAACGCCATTTGCTGCGCCGCGATGACAGGCCGAACAATTGGATGCACTTTTTACCTTTGGCGCATCAAACGCCTTGCGCGCCATCAGGCGGCTGTGGATCCGCGTCCAGTATGGCAGTTCGGTGATCCTGAGAGGGGTTTGGGAGGCTGTAACGCCCGTCAATATTCGCGGACTAGCACCGCCCGCATCGGCTGCATGCGCTTCAAGATAGGTCTTGATCGACGCCAATGATTTGGCGGGCAAGGTGGCGTTTTCGCCAAAATGTTTGTCCAGCGAGCCCAAGAGGCGATCCCATGAACGCTTCGGCAAAAATTGCGAAGGATAGGCGATGTGGCACGCACTGCACTCCTTCACATAGGTAGGATCAGGCGCGGGATTGGCGGACGAGACCGGTCCAATTGCGAGGAAGGCAATTCCCATCACGGTCACGATCATGCCGACAGCGGCGAGAATGCGGGGCATCATGAAGATTCTCCAATTCGGGCCGAGGGTTACAGGCTGGCCATAAACGTAATGAAGTCGCCTTTTTCCTGCGCTGTGCAGGCTCTACCTATCACGCTTTGGCAGTTGCGTGTGAACCATTTCTCGACCTTCTCCGCATCGGTAAACCGGTCAGGAGTTTTTGAAACGGCCATCGGGGCCAGTTCTTTACCGGCCCGGGTCTGGCCTGCTTTTGTCGGATCGGCGGTATGGCACGTGGTACAGGACGGCGTTTCCGGCGAAGCATCGTGCTTAGCGAGGAAGAAGGCCTTGCCGCGTTCCGCCGAGAAACCGGCAAACCCTGCCAGTTCCGCTTTAGCCTGCGCGGCATACCCGTCCAAGATGGGCTTTTGCGCTGCGCCCGCCAAAGCCAAGGCCGGGATAAAGAACGCTAGGGCGATGCCAGTAGCCAAACGGAAATTCATTTAAAAGCTCCTTCAGGAATATCGATATTTTGGGGCGCAAAGAGACCGGTTTTGGCGTCAGAATGGCAAGCATTGCAGGCCCCCTTAAAACCAACCGCCTTAGATTTGAATACGCTTGCAGGAATTTCACGGTGCATCCGCGTCCAGAAGCGAGTGGCGGTGAACCGCAACGGGTCATCCGGATTGGCTTTCGCAAGCACATGCGAAACCCGCGTGTCCCAATGCTCGGCGGAATTATCCGCGAGATAGGCGGCAATGGCTAAGCGCGTCGGCTCTGGCAGGCTCGCATCTTCGCCGAAATGCTGATCGAGATGGGTGATGATCCCATTCCACAGCTTTGTGGTGCCCATGCTCGGGTGATAGGCAAAATGGCAGGAACCGCATTCTTTTGCATAGACCGGATCAACGGCCGCGACCGGCACTCCCAATCCGGGGCGGGCGGCAAGACTTGCAATGAGGACGATGCTCGCAAGGCTTACAACCGCGATAACCATAAGTGCGAGAATAGGTCGCGCGGGCGCAGGCTCCGGCATCGGCACAGCGGTTGAGACGGACTTGTCACCCGTGATCATCGCCTGGACCAAATTTTCTTTGCCAAAAATGGATTCGTAAGCCACACCCGCCAAGTGGAGCGTAATAAGGGCTAAAAGCCCGATGGCGAGGATTTGGTGAATTTCTTTGACGAAGCCGCCCGTTGCGTAGCTTGTGATAAAGGCGAGCGGGCCTTGTTTGATCGTTCCACCGAGTACAACGGTGCCGGTGATCAAAATCAACGCCAAAACGATGAGCAGCACGAATACCATCGCTCCGCCCAGCGGGTTATGGCCCAAATAACGGATATGGCGACCCGCCATCATGTCTTTGGCGCGGCTGATGATCGCCGGTACCCCGTAGAGAAAGGTGCTAAACCGCGCGAAGGTTGAACCGGAAAAACCCCAAACAAAGCGAAACAGCAGCAAATAGGCAATCGCGATGCCCGCCAAAAGATGGATAGAAAGCGAATCCGGCGAGCCCAAAAAGCCGGTCAAAGCCGCAACCGATACCGCTACCAAAAGGCTCCAATGAAACACGCGGACGCCGACGTCCCACACGCGGGTCTTAGGTGAATACGGAGGCAAATCGTTAGGGGGCATGAAGGCTATGATCCAATATCGGTGTCGGGAATATATTACATATTTTACTTGTACAATGATAACTGCGGCAAAATAACGGCCTAATTGTCAAAATTACCTTTCAAAAAAGCCCGAGCAGCGCAATGATCTGATTTCATTTAGCAAGCGCGGATGAAAAATTCCATCCGTCCCGGTACAGGCCTTGTGTGTGATGTTCAGGTGTCGAGTGTTTTGCGTGTTGCAGGTTCTAGGTATTGCCGTCGCGCTCGCCGGTTCGACGACGGTCTTTGCCGATGCGCTATCAGATGGTCAAACCGCTCTGATTCGGGGCGATGATGGCGGCGCCATTCGCCTCTGGACAACCCCCGCAACGGAAGGAAATCCGGAAGCGCAATTTCGGTTAGGAATGATGTATCTTCAAGGCCGTGGTGTCGCAGCGGACCAAACCATGGCAATGCGTTGGTTCAAACTCGCGGTTGAAAAGCATCACATTGGCGCTTCAATCGCGATGGCCCATTTCCTCTTCGATAAAGCGAGCCCGCATTATGACCCTGACACGGCGCTGGCCTTGCTGCGGGATGTGGGCCAACAGGGTGTCACCGAGGCGCAAGCTTACCTTGGCGAATTATATCGCAAGGGCGGCGGCGTTTCGCAAGATTTCGACGAAGCGCGGCGTTGGTATCAACTCGCAGCCGCCAAAGGCGATATCGCCTCGCAAGCCGGGCTAGGCGAATTATACCGCTACGGCTATGGCGTCGCGCAAAGCTACCCGCATGCCTATATGTGGTTCAGCCTTGCCGCCAGCGCGTTGACGGAGAATAGGCCGGAGTCCATCGCAGCGGCACGGGCAGCGATCAAAGCGCGCGACGAACTCGAACGCATGATGTCAACCGACGATCGCATGGCGGCCGAAAAGCTCGCGCTTTCTTGCTGGCAAGCCAAGCTGCAAAACTGCGACTAAGCTGATTAATAGGCCAGTGCTACGCCATCTTTCCGGGGGTCCGTGCCAACGGCATATGATCCATCCGGCGCAAACAGAATGCCCTGCCCGCCGCCCAACGGCATCACCGGACGCGTGACAGGATGGCCCCGCATGGCGAGATCCAGCATCACACCGTCCGGAATACCGCGCTCGCCTTCAAAGGCATCGAGTTTGCGGAATCCACGCGGTGCATCGAAGGCTTCTTGAATATTCATGTCAAAATCGAGGAGGTTTTGCAGAACATGCGATTGGCCGACCGGCTGATAGGCCCCGCCCATAACGCCGTAAGATAGCCAAGGCTTGCCACCTTTCATCGCCATTGCAGGAATGATCGTATGCAACGGCCGTTTGCGTGGCGCCACGGTATTGGGGTGACCGGGCTGAACCCGGAAACACGCGCCCCGGTTTTGTAGCGCAATCCCGGTTTTCGGGCTCACCATACCGGTACCAAACGAGAAGTAGAGAGAATTGATAAAGGAGCAGACATTCCCCCATTGATCCGCCACTGTCAGATAGATCGTATCGCGCTGGAAATTGGTCGGCTCATGCGAGAGATTGGGAGCCGCTTTTTTAACGTCGATTTTATCGCGGAGCGACGCGATGAAACGGTCGGACAACACTTCATCGACGGGAACATGCGCAAAGGCCGGGTCGGCAACGAACGCATCACGCACCGAATAGGCCAATTGCGTGGCTTCGATCTGGAGATGAAACCGCTCTGCACTGATCGGATCAAGCCCTTTGAGTGAGAATCCGTCGAGAATTTTCAACAGGACGAGGGATGTCAGGCCCTGTCCGCTCGGCGGGATTTGAAACAGATCAACGCCACGATAATGCGCATGGATCGGCTCAACATACTGGGTAGAAAATTCTGAGAAATCCGCGCGTTGATGGGTGCCGCCCTTGGACCTCAAAAAGGCGACAAGATCCTCGGCAATCGCGCCTTTGTAAAACGCATCGCGGCCTTCTTTGGCGAGCAAACGAAGCGTCGCGGCTAATTCGGGAAAACGCATGCGCTCGCCGGCCTTTGGCGCACGTCCACCCAACAGCAACTGCGCGCGGGCGCCTTCATCCTTCGAGAGCTTTTCGACTTCTTCCGCCCAATCCGCTGCCGCGCGTTCGTGAACGTGAAAACCGGTTTCAGCCAATTCAATCGCAGGCGCCAAAATATCGCCAAAAGAACGGGTGCCGTGATCTGCCAAGAGTTTGGACCAGGCATCCACCGCACCGGGAATGGTGACCGCATGAATGCTCTCCGTACCGATCGAGGTCATGCCCTGATCAAGCAAAAACTGATCCGACAACCCCGCAGGCGCCCAGCCCGCGCCATTCATGCCATAGAGTTTTTGTTGGTCGGCACGCCAATAAAGCGCGAAGCAATCCCCGCCAATGCCGGTATTGTGCGGCTCGATCACGCATTGCGCGGCAGAGGCCGTGAGTGCCGCATCCATCGCGTTGCCGCCATGCCGCAACACTTCCATCGCCAGCGTCGAGGCTAAGGATTGGGACGTTGCTACCGCACCCTTTGCACCATAGGCAACGGAACGACCGGGGAAATGAAGATCACGCATCCTTTTATCTCCTAAACTCACGACAACAGACTACGGGCGATCCCGATCAACGCAATCCCCATCAGCATAAACAGTGTCATCCGCCGAAAGCCTTCCGGCGTTGCCCCCAGAAAATGTCGCGTTCCGAGCGCCATGCCGATCAAGAGAACCGGAAAACAAAATGCCGCCGTTGTGAAGGAATCGGCTCTCACAATACCCGCTCGTGAAAAAAGAATTAACCCCACCAAATCGAGCAGAAAGAAATAGGCGGTCACAGCGGCTCTGATTTTGGCGGGGCTGTCGCCATCGGCGGTCAGAAAAAGGGCAACCGGCAGACCGCCCATGCCAATGGCACCGTTCACAATGCCGGACGCAATTCCGACGGCGAAGGTGCCAAGATCATTCGCGCGGGTTTTGAGCTTCCATCCCCGAAACAGCAATGCGGCGGCGAGGAACACAAAGACGGCGAGACCCAATTTCAAAAGGTCAATCGGAACCGATTGCAGAACAAGAATGCCAAGGAGCATGCCGGGCGAAGCGCCGCCCAACATCAGTAAAACGCGTTTCCAAGGAATGTTTTTCCAAACGGAGAACGCTTGTAAGATACTGGCTATAATCTCCAGCACCACGGTCACCGCAATCGCCTGACCCGGATCGGTCACCAGCGACCAGCTTGAAACAAGAACCGCTGAAAAGCCGAACCCTGAATAGCCCCGCGCGAGCGATGCCAAGATCAAGCCCGCTAGCATAATCCCAAGCGCCGCAGGGGACAGGTTTTGCAAAAATTCTGGGATAAAGGACACGCAATGCTCCGTTCGCTGAGCGCAAGGCGTTACCCATACCCAATGGACCATCCGGCCGATAGAGCCAGATGAACCTGCACTGTGGCGCGCAGAAGAACTTTATTTACCGGCCATCATGATCAATTGGAGATAGCAAATACGACGCCGGAACCGCCGGTTACCGTCATGCTCATAGATCACGAGACGGGGGCGGTCCTTGCTCGGACGCTCGACTTTGATCTCGATTTCATCCGGCAACAAAATGCCGAGATGGCGTAATGCGCGGTGGGCATCGCGCTCAATGTCGCCCAAGAGTTCGCGATCAATCCAGCACCGCGCCAGCACGGCCCCCAGATAATGCAGAATTTTTTCGCGAATTTCCTGCGGATTAATGACCATTTCAATCGGCGGTTCTTGGACGAACTCGTCATCACCCTCAAACGCCCGATCGAAATTGCCCTCATAGGGCCGATCATCATCGCTGCGGGTCACGCGCGGCTGATTACCGCCTTCAATGACGGCTGGAACGCCTGCCCGGTAAGATCCATCCGTCATAAACAAGGTTCCACTTCGTCTTTCGCGTTGCTGCCGCGTTGCCTAAAGACGGTTATGCATTGAAGCACTTTACCGTTTTTTACACTTATTAATAGAATTTAACTGTTTGCACACTCGCCAAAATCTTTCAACCTCTCTTGGCCTGCGGTGGACGCGAATCCATCCGGATGTCATGGTTGTTTCGGTTTTAATTTTTTCGGGCCATTTTTTAAGATGATGCGACGCTCCCTACCGCTATTGCCCGGGCCGAAAATACTGGCCCTTTTGACAGGGCTAACAGGGGTACGGCTTCTAATCGCTTCTTTTTCTGGCTTGGTTTTCGATGAAGCCTATTATCGCCTCTGGGCACTCGTGCCGTCGTTCGGCTATTACGACCACGCGCCGATGGTGGCCTGGTGGATCGCCCTCGGGCGGTTCCTGATCGGCGATGTGCCCTTGGGTATCCGGTTGCTGGCTGTACTATCCGCTTGGGTTGGCTCGCTGTTTTTGTGGCGTACGGCGGTACTCTTGTCGGACGAAACAACTGCCGACCGCGCGGTGATGTATTTCAACGCCATGCTTATCGTGGGTATCGGCAGCAGCATCATCACGCCGGACATTCCGTCTGTGTTTTTTTGGGGGCTTACCCTGTGGGCGCTGGCTGAACTCTGGTCTTCGGGGGATGGCCGATGGTGGTTGGCCGTCGGGATTGCGGCAGGTCTAGGACTGCTTTCGAAATATTCGGGCGTGTTCTTGGGCGCCGGCATTGTCCTGTGGTTAGCCATCGAACCCCGGCAACGCCATTGGTTCAAGCGGTGGGAAACATGGGTTGGCGGCACAATCGCCTTGGTGTTCTTCGCACCCGTAGTCCTGTGGAATATGCAGCATGACTTTGTCTCCTTTGCCAAGCAACTCGGTCGGACGGCGGGTGACGAGTTCCGGCCTGACCATGTTTTAGAACTTTTGGGCGTTCAATGGATTTTGATGACACCCGTTATCGGTGGGTTGGCTTTTGTGGGGCTTTATCAGGGTATTTCCCGCTTGCGGCGCAATGGATTGCCCGGCGAGACCTTGTTGGTCGCCACATCCCTGCCTTTTCTGATCTATTTAACGATTCACGCGTTGCATGACCGGGTGAATGGCAATTGGCCCGCACCCTTGATGCCAGCTTTTGCGATTTTGGCCGCTTTAGCAGCCAGCCGATTAAGAATGCCCCGTTTTGTGAGCAGCGCCGCGCCGACGGGTTATCTGATTTTAGCGCTCGTGATAGCCGAAATCCTCCATCCTTTTCTTCCCGTTGAGCCATCCCGCAACCCAGCGATGCTCACGCAGGGCTGGATGGAGTTGGGCGAGGCCTTGCGCGCGAAACAGGCCGAGACGGGGACGGCCTGGATTGCAACCGCGTCGTATGAGGATACTGGAGCGCTTAGCTTTGCCTTGCGCGGAAAGGCCGATGTCATCCAAATCAATGAGCGCGTGCGGTATGGCTTTTTACCTTCACCAGAACCCATACTAACCCGCCAACCAGCGCTCTTTATCGACTGGGAGGATAGTGGCGAGGCGTTTCTGGCGTCGCATCAAAGCTGTTTTGGTACGGCAGAACGGATTGGCACGGTCGCGCGAATGTATGGCTCGATAGAGATCGAGCGTTTTGTGCTGTATCGCCTGACGGATGTTAAAATCGGGCCCGCCGTCTATGATCGACGGGCGGACCCGGGCCATTGCCCTTCGTAACGTTAGAGCTGACCGCTATAGGCCTTCTCGAACAGCATTCGCGCGTCGGCTTCCGTTAAAGGAACAGGATTGCCGCCAGCGGTCGGATCCTCAGGAGCCATTTTCGACATGAGGTCGAGGTTGGTGAGTTCGACGCCAAACTCCTTCAGCGTATGCGGAACGCCGAGTTGTTGGCGTAAATCCAGCACCCAGCCAAGGAATGCATCGAAATTTGGCTCTAACCCGATAAAGGCGGCAAGGCGCTCAATTTTGGCCTCAATCGCGGGACGGTTAAACACCAAGACATAGGGCATGAACACCGCATTCGTCATGCCGTGATGGGTATCGTGGAGTGCACCAACCGGATGGGAAAGAGCGTGGATCGCACCCAAACCCTTCTGGAAGGCGGTAGCCCCCATCGCGGCCGCCGACATCATATGCGCACGGGCTTCGAGATCGTGCCCGTCTTTAAAGGCGCGGGCGAGGTTTTCCTTCACAAGGCGGATGCCTTCCACCGCAATGCCTTCGCCCATCGGGTGATAGAATGGCGAGCAATAGGCTTCGAGGCAGTGAGCGAGGGCGTCCATGCCGGTGCCAACCGTGATTTTCTGCGGCATACCGACGGTGAGTTCAGGATCGCAGATCGTCACCTTCGGCATCATCAGCGGATGAAAGATGACCTTTTTCGTATGCGTCGATTCCTGCGTGATGACACCGGCGCGACCGACTTCAGAGCCGGTTCCGGCGGTGGTTGGTACGGCGATGATCGGGAAAATGCCTTTCGGGTCGGCGCGCGTCCACCAATCGCCGATATCCTCAAAATCCCACATCGGGCGCGTTTGTCCGGCCATGAAGGCGATGACCTTACCCGCATCAAGCCCCGAGCCGCCGCCAAAGGCGATGACGCTGTCGTGGCCGCCGGCTTTTAACGCCTTCAACCCCGCCTCAATATTGCTATCGACCGGGTTCGGCTTGATCTCGGAGAAGATCGCCACGCCAAGGCCTGCGGCTTTGAGAGAGGCAACCGCATCGAGCGTCATTTTCTGGGTGGCTAAGAAGGGATCGGTGACGAGCAGTGGATTTTTAAAGCCGAGATCGATGCAGATTTGCGGAAGCTCTTTGATCCGGCCTGCACCAAACTTGATGGTGGTGGGATAGTTCCAGTTGGCGGTAGGGGATTGGGTCATGGGGTACTCGCATGTGAGAAGATATGGGAATTCTTGCCTAAATTCTCTCTCCCGTTGCGGGAGAGGGTGGCCCCCGAAGGGGGTCGGGTGGGGGCCCTCATCCGTCATGCTTCGCATGACACCTTCTCCCTCAAGGGGAGAAGGAAGGGTTAATGAACTAAATCGTCCGTAAATGATAACTCTTCGCCCGCGTTAGCATGTCATAGCCGATCTCGGAAAGGCTGACACCGCGGCCTGTATCTTTCACACCCGTCCAAGCGAGCGCCGGATCAAGGTAATCGCAGCGGTTCATGAAGACGGTGCCGGTTTCGATCTCGCGGCCCATGGATGAGGCGGCGGCCTCATCCTGTGTCCAAATGGCGGCGGTGAGACCATAGGGGCTGTCATTCATCAGCCGAACCGCTTCGGCATCGTCCTTGACCTTCATAATGCCGACGACGGGGCCGAAATTCTCTTCCCGCATCAGGGTCATGGAATGGTCGACGTCCGTTAGAACTTGCGGCATCAAATAGGTGCCGGTGCCTTTGTCCTGAGGGAAGAGCGCGGCATCGATATGCGCTTTGGCCCCTTTAGCCACAGCCTCTTTTACCTGAGCCCGCACAACTTCGGCACCCTTGGCGGTGGCCATAGGGCCGAGTGTGGTAGTTTCATCCAGCGGATTGCCGAGTTTGTAGGTCTTGGTCAGCGCGACAAAGCCTTCGACGAAGCGGTCATAAAGGCTCTCATGCACATAGATGCGCTCAATGCCACAGCAGCACTGCCCGGAATTAAAGAAAGCGCCATCGACCAGATTTTCAACCGCGTGATCGAGATTGGCATCCGCGCGAACATAGGCAGGATCCTTGCCGCCCAGTTCAAGCCCTAAGGTTGTGAAGGTACCGGCTGCCGCTTTCTCAATCGCTCGGCCACCCGCCACCGAGCCGGTGAAATTGCAATGATCCACCGAGCCGGAGGAGAGGATCTTCGCCGTATCGTCATGGGTGAGAA
>Ga0114964_10000502_pt1 | contig 30180 bp, 28 predicted proteins | sample C_131016_MF_Meta_FD_92638 | JGI IMG/M metagenome (GOLD analysis project Ga0114964, IMG submission 92638) | Freshwater microbial communities from Lake Croche, Canada to study carbon cycling - C_131016_MF_MetaG | ecosystem: Environmental > Aquatic > Freshwater > Lake | place: Lake Croche, Canada...
ACCCGAATGACCGCTCCGAGATCGGCTATGCCCAGGACTTCATGCAGTCCTACGCGATCCTCTGGGACAGGGATCCGGCGGCCCTGCGCTTCCTGCGCGAACTCCACGCGGAACTGACATACGAGATTGAGAAGATCCTCGCGCTCCGCCGAACAATGGCCGAGTGGCAGGACCAGCGCTACGACAAGGACTTCAAGGCGAAATGGAAAGCCATGACCGAGCAGGACGAGTCACTCACGGGTGGCCCGGAGAGGTAATAGGGAATGGGAAAAGCTGAAATTATGAATTATGAGGGATGAAGGATGAATGGGGGGAAAGCTTTTAGCTCAACCAAGCCCGTTCCAACCACCTTGGTTTGATCTTCGCCTCAGCACCCTCCCGCCGCACTTACTTTTTATAACCCCTCCGCGCCTCTGCGCCTCCGCGCGAGACCTTTCCGTCTTTCTTTTAACCTTTGCGCGAAACGCCTCTCAAACCGTCAGTAACGGAAGCTGGGGAGCGGCGGAACGTCCGAGGAAGTTGCCCCATGCGCCGTGGAAGAGGATTGCTTTCTAACTTTGACGACCTTTCTCAAGGGCGTCGTCTCGGATGATTCGCTGGATCCTCCCGCAACAGCCGGGGCCGGAACCAAATCATCATTGGCGACATATCCCTTCTGACCATCTGATAGTTGCACTAAACTATAGGCAAACTCCTTGCGTAGCACCGTCACCACATCTCCCTTTTGGAGAAGAACATGGCGGTAACAAGGCGCCCCGTCTTGGGCAACCGCCATCCTGGATCCCACGGTGGATTGAGACTCGATCGTCTTGCATGCTGGCAGCAGAAGAGCCAATCCCAGAGAGGAGATCGTGGTGAGAAGACACGGGTGATTCACGAGTTATTCCTAAGTTCAAAGACACCCATCTGCCAAGCTGGAAAGACTGTTATAAAAAAGCGTCAATGCCATGACGCAAACGCATGATTGCATCGTCAATGGTCAGTTCATGCGTTGGGATGATAAGCTCAGGATTTAGCGGGGGCTCGTAGGGAGAATCAATGCCCGTAAACTGTGGAATAAGCCCCGCGCGGGCTTTCCGATAGAGCCCCTTGGGATCCCTGCTTTCGCACATCTCCAATGGAGTGCTGACGTACACCTCTACAAAGGTAATGTTTCTGACCTCACAGAGTGAGCGGATCGCATCACGCTCGCTCTGAAGCGGCGAAATCAGTGAGCAGATGCTCATGATGCCTGATCGAGCAGCCAGGAGGGCGATGGCTCCCGCACGGCGTATGTTTTCCATGCGATCCTGCGGCGAAAACCCAAGATCCCGACAAAGCTCTTCACGCAAACCATCACCATCGATCATGATTGGGCTGACTCCCTCGTTTTTAAGAACTCCAGCAAGCCCTTCGGCAAGAGTTGATTTTCCAGCACCCGATAATCCTGTCAGCCAAATAATCATGGCTTCCGATATAATGCATTCACCGTTTACGCCAGCTTGAAACAACACCCTCAACCGCAGAGAGCAACCCTTCCGTTGAGATCCCGACGATCCCTGTGTCCTGACGCTCCCCAACAAGGGAGCGGTGATATTTTCCGACTGGCTGCCAATCGGCGCGCCCGTCGTATTCACGGAACCAGGTCACTGTCGGGACGCCCGTCATCCATGCGACATGGAGTCCTCCGGAATCTCCTCCCAGATGAATGGCGGCACGCTGGATGAGCGCGGCCAATTCAAGCAGATCAAGGTCACCGGAAAAAACCCTCCAGGGAGTGAAATCCAATCGAGGCAGCATAGCCGCCATTTTGGCCTTCTCCCGATCACTCGAGGAACAACTCAGGATAATCTTGTGCGAGGGGAAGCGATGATGGAGTTGATTCAATAGCTCCACGAGTTGGGTCGTTGGAAGTTCCTTGTAATCCTCCGTGGTGAAGGGGCTGATATGGATCCATCCCCCTTCAACTCCCACCTTGGCGACTGCCGAAGCCTGCTTGGCGGCCGGGATCTCAATCGTGAACTCCGGCCTTTCCCCGGGAAATCCTGCCAGCTTCAGGCACTCCCACCGCTGGTCGGCAATCAGCTTGGAATGATACGGCACCTCGACGATGTGGGTGAACATCAGCGGCCAGAAGGATGGTCCCCCGTCCTGCGGCCGCCGTCCCAAGCGCCACGTCGCCCCGCTTAATCCCGTCAGGATACTGGACCGGTCGGATCCGTTCAGATTGATCACCACATCGAGTTTCGCATCCCGCAGACGCTTCATCCGTCCGAAATCCTGGTACCACTTCGGCCCCTTGGGATAACGCGGATAGCCCCACACCTTATCCACCCAAGGCGCAACCTCCATCACCCGGGTCACATGTTCCGCGACCATCACGTGTAGCTCCGCCTTGGGGTAGGCCTGCCTCATCGTCCAGAGAGCAGGAAGGAGATGGATGGAGTCACCCAGAAAGCCGAGGTCCAGGAGCAGAACGCGCTTTGCGGCGCGGGTCTGCTCATAAAAACTACTGGGATCTTTTTGTTTCGTGAACACTCCTGTCCCTTATATTGAGCACCATTGCTCTGGTAAAGCACCCTGCCTTCCTTGAAGATATTCGGATCCCTCTTCGTTCATGGCCATGACTCAAAACCTGCCGATCGCGGTCTCCATGATCGCCCACAATGAGGCGCACAACCTGCCGCGCAGCCTTGCCAGCGTGGCCGAGTGGGTTCAGGAAATTGTCCTCGTGGTCAACGACTGCACCGACGGGACTGAGGAGATCGCCCGTGATTTCGGTGCCACCGTCATTGGTCATCCTTGGGAAGGATACCGTGATCAGAAAAGATTTGCTCTGACTCAGGTCAAAGCACCCTGGGTGCTGGCCCTTGATGCGGACGAAGAGGTTTCCGAGGCACTCAAGGCGGACATCCATGCCTTTTTCCAAGGGGATCACGAGTGGTTTCATGGAGCCATGTTTCCCAGGAAAGTGTGGTTCCTGGGTCGCTGGATTACCCATGGCGACTGGTATCCCGACTTGAGCCTGCGACTTTTCCGCAATGGCAAAGGGCATTGGTCTGGTTCTCCCGAACATGACAAGATCGAGCTGGCTGGCTCAGTGAAGCGCCTGCGCGGCGATCTTCATCACTATTCCAATCCCACGCTATATAGTCATTTGAATAAGATCCCCGTCTTCAGCGATTACTTCCTGAAGCGGCAGATTGAAAAGGGGAGCAAGTGGTCGTTGGCAAAGACCCTTCTGCGACCATGGTGGCGTTTTTTTCGGTCTTATGTGCTCCGACTCGGCTTTTTGGATGGCTTCCCCGGCTACTACATTGCCAAGGCAACGGCCTTCGCCACCTTCGTCCGCTACAGCCGTCTCTATGAGTATGAGCACGGCAAAAAACAGGAACCTGAACAATCCTGAATCATCCACTAGCATTTGAAGAAGCCCGCGATAACCCTGATTCTCAGCACCTACGACTATCCTGTCGCTCTAGGGAAGATTCTGGAGTCCCTCTCTGCACAGACGCTGTCTCCACTGGAAACCATCATCGCCGATGATGGCTCGGGAGAACCAACGAGGATCCTGATTGAGAAAAGTATCCGTAGACTCGGCCTTCCGATCCGACATTGCTGGCAAGAACACCAGGACTTTAGGAAGGCCATTATCCTGAACCGGGCAATCGCGGAAGCTCGGGGCGACTATATTGTTTTCCTCGATGGCGACTGCGTGCCGGAACGTGAGTTTGTTGCCGATCATGCCTCCCTGGCGGAGCGCGGTTACTGGGTTCAGGGAAGGCGGGCATTCGTGGCGGAATCCGCCGTTCATGACTTCATGCCTACGACTCGTTCCGTGTGGGGCTTGGCACTTTCTGGAAGACTGACCGGACTGCCCAAGGCCCTGCGCCTGCCATACCCATTTGTGAACCGCGGCACGCAGCAACGCGGTATTCTGGGGTGCAATCTCGGGATCTGGCGCGAAGATCTGGTGGCCGTCAACGGCTACGACGAGACCTTTGTTGGCTGGGGACGCGAGGATGCGGACCTGGCCAATCGTCTCTACCATCTCGGGCGCCCTCGGAAGTTCGTCTACGGACGGGCAATCCTCTACCATCTCAACCACCCCGTTGCATCGCGTAACAGGCTTATCGAAAACCAGTCCCTACTGGAGCAGACGATTGCAGAAAGGCGCATCCGCGCCGTGAAGGGGTTGGATCAATACTTGCAAGCCAACTAGCCAGCCGGCTTTGGGGAAACTCCAGTGAAAATCCTAGCCATCAAGTTCAAGCAACTCGGCGATGTGGCCATCATGGTGCCGGCCCTCAGAGCACTCCGGGAGCACTGGCCCGATGCCGAGATCCATGTGCTGGTTGAGGAAGCGGCGCTTCCCATCCTAGAGCACCTCCCGTGGATTCAGAAAATCTGGGGTCTTCCCCGCAAACGCGGGAGCGCGCGACTCAAGAGCACGCTTCCCCTGATCGCACAGCTAAGGAAAGAACGCTTCGACCGCTCCGTGGATTTTGTCGGTAATGACCGGGGAGCCATTATCAGCATGCTCATCGGTGCCAAAAAGAGCTTGGGACTCAAGGCCCCCAAGGGGTTTGCTGGACGACGCTTCTGCTATTCCGAAACAGGTGTCGAAAAGACCACCAATCTCGTTCGATGCGATCTCCACACTTTGGATCCTTGGAATGTCCCGTGGCCATCTTCACTAAAGCACGAACTCCATCCCGATCCCGCTCTCCGAACTTTTGCTGAACAGCAACTTCCCGATCGCAACACCATCCTCTGTCACCTCTCAGCCAGTATGGCGAAGCGGGAATGGCCCGTCGCCTGGTGGGCGGAGATCGCAAAAAAGGCCCGCACAGCGGGCCTTCCTTTGGTTTTTTCGGCGGGTCCTGGCGACAGGGACCAAGCCCTGCTTTCTGAACTCAAGTCGCTATGCCCCGATTCTCATTGTCTGCAGAGAACCACCGATCTCGGTGCATTCCTCGCCATCCTTGCGCGCGCCGGAATGTTTGTCGGCTCAGACTCGGGCCCCTTTCACTTCGCCGTGGGACTTGGCACTCCGAGTATCGGTCTCTTTGGTCCTATGCTCCCCGAGCGCGTCGCACCTTTGGAAGGCAACTTCCGTGCCTTGGTGGGACGGGAATGCACCTGCTGCGTCCATGCAAGGGAATGCACATCCCTCACCCCCTGCATCCAAGGCGTTACCGTCGAGCGCCTCTGGGAAGAGATAATGCGGGTTTACAAAGGCTAGAGGGCTTACACATTCGGCCCTACTGCCTATTCAGCTCATAGGCGATAACCTGCAGACTTGGAATCCCGGTAAAGTGGTTGGGATTTCTCGTAATGAGCGGGATATTGCGAGCGCATGCACTGGCGGCAATCCAGAGATCCGGATAATCAGGTGCCTTTCCTAGTCGCGCCATACGCCCCCACAGATCGCAGTAGCAATCCATGGTCCTTTGATCCAATGCCAGCAAGAGAAAGCTGGAATAGAATGCAGAAAGCTCCTCAAGCCTAATTCCATTGTAGAGGGCCCCGCGTGAGAACTCCGCTTGGGTTATCCATGGCACAACCAAAGATGCCGCCCCAGCCTTTTGTACTAGATCGGATAGCCGATCCGGCTTCTCACGAAATCTCCAAAGATCAATGAGGACAGTCGTGTCGGCAATCAGTTCCATGCGGGAGGAAGTGGCTTGCGAGTGGCATTAACGACTTCCTCCAACGCTCTGAAATCATCTTCAGACAGCTTCGGTAATGTTTGTGCACCCTTCAGGGCTGCTTGCAGAGTGCCCTTGGGTGGGATCATCTTTTCAATGACTTCGGAAAAAGTGTCACCACTCTTCCATGCCAGCAGTCTCTGATAAGCCGCCTCTGAAAGAGAGATTGTCTTCATACACGAAACACATAACACAGAGCACAGGCTGTGTCAATACCATGGCATGTATTACCCATGTCTTGAACCCAAAGCATTACCCATCTCCTGACCCACGCCCCACGCCAGTTGTTCCCCTGCTCTCGACCCTCGACTCTTGTCCCTCGACTCAGCCGTTTCATCTTTTTCAACCCTCCTTCACCCATTCCCGATTACCTATCTCTTGGAGTCGCTATAGAAATCGCAAACCTCTTTCAAAGAGGGTGAAACGCCGTGAATTGTCTGAAAAAGACGCAAAAAAAGCGTGGCACCAGCCACGCCTCATGCAGATTGAATTTTTTAGTTTTGTCTCGTTCGCTCCTGCTGGACGTTTTCTGTGCCGCCCCCATTGACCCATCTACCTTGCATAAAGCTTCAGTCACCTTCGCACCTTTGACCTTCCCACTTTTTACTACTCTCCCCCTCACATCAGATTCGCCAGCCAACGCTTCTGAAAGATTTGATTCCACCACCAAATTTGAACGGGCGACGGCGCGCCATCTATCGAGTTAAAACGGCGAAAGACCCTCTTTCCCGGCCCCTGGAAGTGCAGGATAAAGGCTTTCACGAGTTGATCACCTTTCATGAAATAAGGAATTGTCATGGCTTCTTCCAGTTTCCAAATCACTTTTTTCCGCGGGCGGCGACGGAGTTGTAGATAGTCGAATCCCTCCGAGCGGTGGATATTGCAATCCACATACCCCAGGATGGTATCGGTATTGAACATCTGCATATCCCGTTTTAATTCCAAGTATTCTGCCAAAAACTCCATCTCCCCGAGATTAAAAATATCACTGGAGTTTTTCCTCGTTAGGAATTTCCTCTCAGCCCCAGCCAGTTTTTTTTCATCGGCGTAGTAGCCAATTAGGAAGTTCAGAAAGCCCGAGAGATCTCCCCTAATGAAGGTAAAGTGAGGATTATAACCTGACAGGGAGATGGGAATATCCGGAATAAAGGGCAGAAGCTCCTGGGCGCTTCCGAACACCGCAACATCACTATCCTGCATGACATAGATGCGATCAGGGGCTGATTGCCTGATGGTTTCTACAACAAACCACCTTTCCAAGACAAAGCGCTCAAATTTCTCGTTGAAGCAGGAAATATGTCGGTAGGATCTTTTAAACTGCTCTAAGCCCTCGGATGGATAATCCTCTATTCGGGAATTTCTGACACCAAATCGATCGAGCACCGACGTGTTTTTAATTGAATCCGTGATCAGTTGGATTTCCGCCTCAGGATTGAAGATCCTGACATGCTCGATGGCATGAGCGAGGTAGCCGGGTATCTTCCCGTAATGAAAAAACAGAAAGGAAAGAGGCTGGCTCGTCATGGTCTTTTAAAGATTTCCAATCCAGCTCTGGAGCCTCTGCACCGAAGGATTCCACTCGTAATTTCCTGAATATTGGAGACGCATTCTTTCTCCGGCGGCGAGGAGATGATCGAAACTCATCCCGGAAATATCCGCGAGGGCTTTGGGCAATGCACGTGGGTTTTCGGCATCATACCACATGACGGAATCACCAAATGCGTGGGCAAGCGTTGCCGTTTTTGAGCTGAGCACTGCCCTGCCCAGTTGCACATAATCAAACATCTTGGATGGGAAGTTATTCTCATTCCCATAGCCGGCCGGACGCGGATTCACCAGCACATAGCATTGCGAAGCCCAGTGCCCCAGATCTGCCCTCTCCTTGAAAAACCCCACCCATTCAACCCGTCCATCAGAGGAGGACAGCTTTTTCAACTCCTCCGTCTTGGCACCCTCTCCGGCAATCGAAAGTTTCAGCTTGGGATCCTTTACCTGCAGGAAAGCCTCCAGCAGTTCCCTCAATCCCGCGTAATCAGAATGGGAACCAAAATAACCCATTTTCACCAGGCCTGAGGCAGGCGGCTTGCTTACACGCTCCAAAAGACCATCTCCTTGAATGCCGCCCGGGAACCAATGCCAAGGGATCTGATGCTCTTCACAGTAAGCCTTCGAGGAAAAGCTCGCCGAAGCAATCCCATGGAACTGCGGCAGCATCACCTCATCCGTCCAATGGAATGGCTTCAGCCGATACCTGATCCGTTTCAGCAAACCCGTTTTTTGAGAGAATTGATTGCTGTCCAACAGGATTAGAATCCTTTTGATCTCGGGATCATGCCTCGACAAGAAGCGCACGAAGGCATTCCAAACCGGATGCGTGTTGTAAACCAGCACACACTCCGGCTTCCACCCTTCCCTTCTCCATTTTAGGTAGATTTTTTTTAGCCCGTAATAACTAAGAGGAGCCTGAAGATCCTTGCTGAACCTGGATGGGAGAAATGCATGGCTCGGAGAGGCCCCTCCTTTCTCATTCAGGATGATTTTCCTATCCAGGATCGACACCTTGCGGATGTCTGTTGCTGCGGAAAGGTTTTCCAACAATCGGCTTTCCCACAGCTGTCCCGCAACATTGAGAGAGGGATAGCGCTTTGCCAAGGAAGGCGGCAGACAAAATCCAAGATACAGAACTCTCAACGGATTCATCGTTGCACGGACTGTGCCTACTCCCGAAACTGAAGGCTGTAGAGGTTTGCGTAATGCTCCGAGCACTTCAGCAGCTCCGCATGAGTTCCCGTGGCCACGATACGCCCCTGATCCATCACCACAATCATGTCACTTCCCAGAATTGTTGAAAGACGGTGGGCGATGGCGATCACCGTCCGCCCCTCGGAGAGCTTCTCCAGAGCATCCTGAATCATCTTTTCGGACTCGGAATCGAGCGCCGAGGTTGCCTCGTCCAGCAGCAGGATCGGCGCCCCCTTGAGGAGGGCCCTAGCTATCGAAATGCGCTGCTGTTGCCCACCGGAGAGCATGCACCCCTTGTCCCCCACCAGCGTCTGATACCCGTGCGGTTGAGCCATGATGAACTCATGGGCATGGGCAAGCCTGGCCGCCTCCTCAATCTCGGCATCCGTGGCATCGAGCCTGCCGAAGCGGATGTTTTCCAAAATGGTATCGTGAAAGAGAAAACTCTCCTGCGTCACGATTCCGATCTGATCACGAAGGGAGCGCAGCGTGATCCCCCGCAGATCCTGCCCGTCAATCAGCACGCTCCCAGCCTGTGGATCATAAAAACGCAGAAGCAATGAGAGAATCGTTGTTTTCCCAGCACCACTCGCCCCGACCAGAGCAACCTTGCTCCCTGGCTCGATGAGCAGATTGATGTCTGAAAGGGCCTTCCAATGATCACCCTTCGTGTCATAGGCGAAGCTCACATTCTCAAAGGACAACCTCCCACTCGTACTCTTGAGCGACAATGCCGATGGCTGCTCGAGGACACCGGGCTTGGTGGCCAGAAGTTCCAGAATGCTCGTCGCCGCGCCCATGCAGTTCTGGATCGTGACATGGATCTTGCTGATATTCTTGATCGGGTCGTACAGAAGGAACATCCCTCCGAGCAGGGCAATGAAACTTCCCACACTAAGGTGTGAGAAATAGACGTAAAAGAGCGCCAGCGAAACGCCAAAGGCCGAGACCGTCTCGATCATCGGCTGCACGATCGCGGAGCTTTTGCGGGCATTCATCGCCATCCGGAATTGTTCATCACTGGAACGATCAAAAAGTTCCGTCTGAAATTTCTCCCGGGAGAACGACTTGATGACCCGGATGCCCGCAAAGGACTCCTGCAGGATCACCGCCATTACGCCGGTCTCATTCTGCATCCCCTTGGCAGCCTTTCGGACCCGGCGGCCGTAGATGATCACTGGAACCAGACAGGTAGGAAACAGGACCAGCGACAGGATGGTGAACTTCCAGTCGATATAGAGCAGGGCCATGATGGCGCCGAGCGCGGTGAGCGGCTGCTTCACCAGATCCCCGACGATCTGAACCACCGACTCCTGGGCGACCAAGGTGTCATTCAGCACACGGGAGAGCAGACGGCCCGATTGCGATTTGTTAAAAAACTCCATCGACTGACCCATGAGATGGCCGAAGACCCGTCGCCGCATATCCCTGAGAGCCCGCAGACTCACCCAGGTCAGGCAGTAGACATTGGCATAGGAGAGCAGACTGCGGAGAATCATCACCCCGGGGATCATCATTGCCATCCAGATGAAGGCATCCATCGAGGGCCCCTGCCCTTTTGTTGCTCCCTTAAGCATATCGGCCTGATTGAAGTGCCCCGCAAATGCCGTATCACCGATATGCCGGATGATCAGGAGCATCCCGCTGTTCACTGCGGCAAAGCCGATGCCGGCCGCCAGCCCCAAGCCTAGGCGGACCTTGTAGGGAGCCAGGAACCCAAGAAGTTGACGAAAAGGTCCCCAACTCCCGGAGGACGACGAAGAAAAGAATTTGGTTTTCAAAATGTTACAAAAAGCACCATCAGGAAGATGGTTATGGAGAAGGGCTACATGGTAGGCCCATGGGTAGGAACAGGCAAGATTGCACCCGCTGATTATCTTGATCTTACCCGAGAATAGCGAGCAAGGTGACTGGATGGATTCATCTCATCTTGGGAAACTTCGCCCCCTCTGCACTCGAATGATCAATGCGGTCATTCCGGAAGTACCGTTTACCTGCGAAAACTTGCTCCTTGCGGCATCCATCACTCTGCTTCCGCTTTTTTATCTGACCGTCAAAAACTGGACTGAAACATGGCTCGTCATCGTTGCCCTGATCTCTGGATTCGGGATTTGGAGATCTAGACTTCCGCTAAAGTCCTTCTTTCCGGACCGCTGGACTGCTTGGATTTTTATAGCACTGATGGCTCCCCTTGTCGGAAATGTGGCGGCTTTTCTCCTCAGAGGGGATCTACGACCGGGGATGCTCCACTATGATTGGGATTTCATCAACGGCCCCTCCCGGACAGCCATGGCGGGATTGGCGTTCCTCTGGATGAGGAAAAATCAAACTGCCCTGACGCCAGTGTTCAGGGTGATCTGCCCGTTGTCCCTTTTATTGATCCCTCTTTTTATCTGCGAACGCGAGAGCCACAGGTTCAGCACCCACATCATTGATGTGGATAATATCAGCATGCAGGTTGTCCTCCTCGCATCCTTTGTTCTGATAATGCAGTCGCTGGAAAGCCCAAAAAACGTCCTCCCCATTATTGCTAACATAGCGGCGATTCTGGTTGCCGTTTATGTTTCACTTATTTCTCAGGGCAGAGGCGGGTGGATTGCTGTGCCCGTCATCCTGATCCTCACCTTCCTGATGCACAAAGGATCAAAAATTACCTTACTAAAGCTTCTTCTTATTCCGCTTGTGGCGATTGTGATTGCGTTCTCAGTATCAAAAACATTTTCGAATCGTTTTATCTCCATCTACACGGAGATCCATGACTTGAAGAAGGATGACAACAAGGTCACGGCGAACGGCACCCGATTCACGATGTGGGAGATGTCATGGCACTTGATCAAGCAAAAGCCTTTCTTGGGATACGGCCACAGCGACATGCTCTGGAGTCCAGTTTACACCATGGATAAAAGTATCTACGGGAAGCCAACGGATGCTTACGAGAATAAGGAGTATGCCCGACTGACCCTCTGCAGTGTCGGCCCTCATAACCAGATTTTTCAGGACCTCTTGCGTGGCGGCATCATCGTGCTGGCGACAAGCCTAGGGCTTTGGTTTATACCCTTGGCTTTGTTTCTTGATAAATTCACCACAGTAGACAGAAAGGTTTACCTCGCGAGTTGTCTGGGAATCATCCTCATCTCCTGCTTTCTAGTCTTCAGCATCTCGCAGGGGCCTTTCGGACTGAAGGTCTTCTGGTCCTTTTATGGATTCATGATTGCCGCCCTCGCCTCGCAGGCACTTGCTTATCAGGACACAAAAAATCCCCTGAAACATCCGGAGTCCTTTCAGGCATAGGAGTCACAGGGGATCTGTTTCCGATGAGTTGAGCCTATTGGTTTTTATACTTTTACACCTTAAACTTTTCCACTTTGACGCCATCCGCCTCCCGGCAATCCGCCTAGACGGACGCCCTTTCCGGGCTACGACTACGTCGTAGTCTACCGCAGCACTTCCCATAGCCTTGGCTCAACCTTTAGCCTTTAGCTTTTTAGTCAGCCCTCGACGCTCGACTCTAGTATCCTGTTTTATCTTTTAGCTTTTAGCGTTCAGCTTTTCCCCTAATACGCATTCTTATTTTTTAGGAAAGTCAGCAGCATGATATAGAAGTCGAAGAGGAGCGACCAGCGCTCGATATAATCCAGATCATAACGGATCCTCTCCTTGAGATCGGTATCTCCTCTCCAGCCATTCACGGCAGCCCAACCAGTGAGCCCCGGCCTTACCGTGTGGCGGACATTGTAGTAATCGACACTATACTTGAATTCTTTCGTGAACTCAGGCCTTTCCGGACGCGGTCCCACGAGGCTCATTTCTCCCTTCAGGACATTCCAGAACTGCGGCAGCTCATCGATATTCCATTTCCTCATGAAGGCGCCGATTCGAAGCCTACGTCCGTCATTCTGACTTGCCCATTGCGCTCCATTTTGTGCCTCGGCGTCGATTCTCATGCTTCGAATCTTGATGATCCGAAATGGTCTCCCCCCCCGCCCTACCCGGACTTGTTTGTAGAAGACCGGCCCAGGCGACTCCCTCTTCACCATGATGGCAAACAAGAGAATAAGTGGGGCTGAAAGCAGGAGACCCACACACCCGCCGATCAGATCGACCACTCTCTTGAGCAATCGCCCAAAGAAGCGATCGAGCGGCAACCGCCCGATCGCCAGCACCGGAACACCACGGACGGACTCGATGTGAAGCCCGGAAACGAGCACTTCAAAGAATGCTGGAATCACCATGAATCGCACCATCTCCCTGTGACAGATCTGGACAACTTCGGAGAGCTTCTCTGCCGGCATGTGAGTATCAGAGAGCATCAGGGCATCATAGTTTTTGGTGTGCAAGATCTGACTTAAATCATCCGCCCCCCCGACGATGGGCAACCCCTCTGGAGGAATCAGCTGAAACGGTTGCCCATGAGCCTGCAGAACCCCCTGCAACGACATCTCCCTTAAATCTCCCTTTCCGAATCGATTCCACAGATCCTGGGTCTCCTGATTCCAGCCGACAACAAGAATTCTTTCCTGCACATGATAGACCAGCCCTGTCTTGGCAATCCACCAATTGAATAATTCTCTCCATCCCAGAAGTGCGAGGAATCCCGAAATGCCGGACAAGATAACAAAGGAACGTGAAATCGAGGGCTCGATTTTAAAGAAAAAACTAATAAACAGGTATCCACAGATCCACAGCACGAAAGATTTGAAAAGATCTGCCAGAATCAGTCGCGGCCTGAGATAAGCTTTCCTTGAATATAATCCAAACCAAAGGCCAAGGGCGAGGAGCAAACCCGTTGCAAGAAGCAGGTGATTTACATACAGCGCATAAGCTTTCAGGCCTGTACCTAGAAAGCTCGATGGGGGGAGGAACCAGTCGAAAAGCCGGGTTTGCAGCCGCAACCAGAAAATGAAGATCTGAACGATAAGAAAGAAAATCGCATCCCCTAGGAACAAAGAGATTCTCATAAGATCACCAAGACCTGAGATTCTTTTTTTCATTTCTCCGGAATGAGTTTAGATGCTACTTGGTTTTAATGTAGAAAATGTCTTCTGTATACATTTAATAAGCCAAAAAAATAAATGATAAAGGAAAGGAATGGGTTTGTGTATTTCTTTCTAATTTTGTGCATATCTTTGTAACAGATTTTTTCTGAGGCGGTTTTGCTAATGCCATACCCCCCGCATACCGAAATAATCATATCAAGATTAGCATATCTGATATTCTTGAGATAGATTATTAGGTTAAGTTCATAATCAGCAACAACAGGGAAAGTAATGTCATACTTAAAGTTTTCAAAAAGATCTTTTCTATATAAAACACCCTGGTGATGTGCCGAATTAATAACTAACGTTTTTAATCCTATTGTAGATTTGAATATTTTTTCTTTGTCAGTTTTTACAATAACATTTCCTAAAAGCACTTGTGCATTTCCCCCAAGAGATTCGATCTTGGTGTTAATACTGGTAAGCGTGCTATCCGATGCCAAACGATCATCAGCCCCCAAGAACAAAAGATATTCCCCTCGGCTTTTCTGTATCCCTTTGTTGAGGGCATCGTAGATACCCCTATCTTTTTCCACAACGAGAGTAAGAAAATCCAAGCCTGCATCCTTTAAATACTCAACGGTTCCATCCGTAGAACATCCATCGATCACAATCCATTCAAAAGAGGCACCCTTCTGATTTGTGATTGATTCTGCGAGTTTTCCAATCGATTTGATGGAATTATAGGAAGCGGTAATTAACGAGTATTTGGGACTCACACTCATCGTTATCCTATTGAATGACAAGTGGAAGATAGCGGCGCGGCTTCTCCCCTGGGCAGGGAATCAGATTTTAATGATTCACTGCCAGCTTTTAGCAAACGCCATACATAAATTGGCCCTGAGAGTGCAAATAATGCCACAGAGACCATCGTTCCCAAATTGATGCCGGTCATCCCAAGCCCAAATATTTTGGCTAACAGATAACAGCACGGAAAGTGTACTGCTAAAGCGATGAGTGATGTTGATAGCTGGAGCTTTGTATCACCGATTCCATTGAGAAAAAAGGCAAACACATTAGACCAGCTCGATAATGCGGTGAGCATCGCGAAACTTACATAGAGACTCATCGGACCAACCTGTTGCTCTGTCATCCAATGCCGGATGATCCATGGCGAACCCAGAGCCAATACCAAACACGCTATCAGGATAGGTATGGCAACGAGTTGAAGAAGCTTCACACGTCCCCGCATCCACGCCCAGTCACCGAGCGTGTGTGCTTCTGTAAAGCTAGACCAAAAGGCCGACATAATCAGTCCATGCAGCATGGTGATCACTGAAAACAGTTTGAATGCCGCATCATAAACAACCACATCGGAGGGCTTCAGAAAACTACTCACAAGGATTCGAGCAGTTGTGAATACAACCATTGCCGCCATCTGGATGATGAAAATGCGGATTCCAAATCCAAGGATACGCCCCCTTATTTCTGGATCGAAATCGCGCACCTTGGGTATGATTTCCCGGCGCTTCCAAAAGTACCATAAAACAAGTGATAGATTTGCCGCGATGATGCTTATCAGATAAAGACCACTAATCTGGTTGAGATTTCCCAGCCTTGAAAGCGGCCACCAATAGACAAGCCCGAGAAACACAAGGCTTGATGCGGCGGAGAAATATGAGATTGCTGATGTTTTTTGATCAGCTGCATAGATCATCTGAATGAAGTTCAGTGCAAATGCAGCGCATGAACCCAAGGCCACAATCCAGATCGCCCATCCCGTAGTATGTCCATGGAATGATACTCTCTCCAGGAAAGGGATGAGAGGGGTAAATGCGCCAATTCCAATACACCCAATTCCCAGCGCTGCGGATATCCATACAGTGTAGATTAATCCCGTCGCTATCGCCTGGCGTATACGGAGGTTATCGTGACAGGCGAATGCCCTAGCCATTTCATTGCGGGCTCCCGCTGCTACCCCGAGATCAAACAGAGTGATCCACTGAAAAATGGACAGTAGCACCAACCAGATACCAAGCTCCGCGTCTCCCAACCGCTTTAGCATGACCGGCATGGCAACGAATGTACCGACCACAGCAACGATCCGGAAACTCAGGCCGATGAGCGTCTGCTGGATGATTTTTAGATCACGCCCCTTCATGCCGCTCCTGGATTGCTTTGAAAGCCAAGCAACTAATCCCTCAATAACTCCTTAAAGAGGGATTCGACAGGCGAGCAATACATGCCCTCCCAAGACATTCCCTTGACTGTTTCTTGAGCCATGGCGCCCATTGATTCCATTTTCACGGGATTCATGGCCAAGGCGAGAATAGCCTCCGCAATTTCCTGAGCAGACATGGGGTCAACCATCATGAAACCAGGTTTATCCTTCAGCAGTTCGCTGGCACCAGCGCTCTTGGACAAGATGATAGGTGTGGCTCGGGCCGCAGCCTCAAATACGGAAAGACCCCAGCTCTGGTCAACATTGATAAAGGCGAATGCGTGACTTCCTGCAATTTGCTGATCAAGTTCCTCCTGGGAGAGGCCTTCCCTTATTGTCAGAGATACAGCACGTAAGGATGCCCTCTCGCGAATTTTTTTTACATACCCAGGCTCATACCGAGTATCGCCAACAATGGTCAGTTCTATTGGGACCGATAGGCTTTGATTAGCCCAAGCACAGCCGTCCACGAGGGTCTCATAATTACGGTATGAGAAAAAAACACCTATCGATAGCAACTTAACCGGTTCTGCTGCAGGCAGAACAGTGAAGTTATCAGTCGGAAAATCAACTCCGCAGTACATCAAGAGAGCGTCCTGATGAAGATGCTCCTTCACCCTTGATTGGTTTTTCCCGACATTGACTGTGATTGCATCTACCCATGACCCCCAGCATCGATTGGCATGTTGCATGATTCTTTCCCGGAGCTTCTTCTTTAACTGATTGTTATGAGCTCCGACTCTGAATGACGGATGTAGATCATTAATCTGCCAGACGTGCTTTTTTCCCTTACCTAGAATCTTGCTAACAGCCCCAAACACGATGCATCGATTGTCGTGGAGATTAACGATGTCGACCTGCGGCATTTTTATGGCAAGCCAAACTGCTTTGAGAAGAGAACGAACCTTGCCCAAGATGCCATGAGTCAATGGTCCCGGGACTGTAAGAATCTGAAACTTATCGAACTCTGGATATCCCAGTCCCTTGACGTAATGTGGCGAAACAATCAGGACATTGTAGCCCTTGTGCTGCAGGTGCTGAGCAAGGCGCGACACCTGCTTGTGCGTGCCACCTTTGACATCAAGTTCACTGACATAGATGGCAACCTTCATCCCAATTTCCTGCATTCCTCGGACCATGTGTCATAGATATCAAGTTCGATATCTTTAATAATTTCTATTTCTCTCAGATTCATCAATGCCGCGCGCGCCACATTGTGAAGTTCATCCCCGCGATGGCTGCCTAACAATTTGATAAGACTCTTCGCGATCTTGTCATTATTGAGGTAACCATCCACCTCATCGGCAAAGTCGCGCATAAGATTGTGCTCATTCCGCTCCTGCACAACGGTTGCACTGCAGAATAGCAACTGATTACCCGCAGACCAAAGTCCCAACTGTGCGACAAAAGATCTCCAGATATCAGTCATGCGGAAACTCACATGACAAGGTAGATACAATAATGGGAAAGCCTCTTTGAAGAAAAGTGTGTTTTGTGAGTTGAATGAACACCACGTCCCCTCATTGAGGAAAAGTGGATCCCTCTTCTCAAAATTGAGAGGTGATTTATAGAGAAGGCGATAGATCGCATCCACATCCGGATCCCCATCTGCAAGATACTGCTGGATTGGAGCACGCCCGCTATGCCGCCCAATCACTTCACCTGCATCATGTATTGTGTCGAGAGGATTTCCACGGGGCCAGATTAAGCTTTTGCTGAAATGCTTGTAAATGTTCGCCCATGTACATCCTCCGATCACATCAGCATCAACTTGCAAATTAATATCCTTTCCAAAACTATCGCCAGGGATGTTGTCATCATCCGTCTCCAGAATGACATCTGCCTTGTGATGCATTGCGTACAGATAGCCGAGATTTTTTCTGCAGTAGTGATTGGCAGGTAAGAGTGCGGCAAGTCTCCCATACATTTCCAACTGGCGATCGTAGGACAAATAATCAATGCCTTGTAGCGACCAATCAGGCGGAGTTTTTTTATCACCGACGACAACACATCGCCAACCATCTGAAGCGACAAGCTCTGAGATCTTTTTAAGAGCGATGGTGGGCTGGTTAATGGTGGTAATAATAATCCACTTGTTCATTTTGCAATCAGTTTTATGGAGAGATTTCCGGCGTTTAATAAAAAGACGTTTGAGTTTGATGAGTTAGTTTTTATATCACTGCGTAAGCTTTTAAGAAAAAAACTTTGATACAGCCATTTATAAAGACAGCTCTCAACGAGCCCTGTAGAATGCTAAAAAACCTATTCTTAAAATACAAGAAAGGAGCTTTTACAAGATACTTTTAATATGCGAGATTAGATTCTAATAATTTCCACCAATTACTTTACAGAGAAAAAAACGCCATTTTTTAGTTATCCCATCCAATCCATACATTTGGTGAACTCTGAATATTTTCTTTAAAAGCCTTTTTATTTTTGAATATTTGAATTTAACTGAGTTTTCATTTTCCGTAAGAAGTAGATCGGGACGTTGATTGGTGTATGTATTGTAGATCAGTTGCCCAGCCCAGAGTGGCATAAATTCTCTGTATGTTGTTATTATCCTGTTGAAATTACCATACTGACCAGTGTTTCTGCTAAATCCAGAGGCCGTTATCCTGTAGCGAAACAGGATTTCCGGTATCACATCCTGCTTCATTCCACTCAGCGAAAACCGGGCAAGGAATTCCCAGTCTTCAAAAGATGCCAAGCGATTAACGCTGAATCCCCCTGCTTTCTCAAAGCTATCTTTTTTGACAATAAAGTTGGCATCACCATAGATGTTATAATATAATCCAGCACTTAAGCAAGGACCCACTGGGGGGTAAATCGCTCTCACGATATCGGTTCTCTCTTCGAAGAATTGCGCATAACACGTAAGACAGTCTGCATTGGATGCATTCATTCCACTGACCATTTTTTCTACCATTTCTGGTATAGCTAAATTATCAGAATCCATAAAGATGAGTAAATCTGTATCGGCCAAGGCTGCTGCCTCATTTCTCGTATATGATATCCCCATGTTTTCTCTATCAATGAAAAGATATCTCTTGCCATCGTAAAGTTCTCTCAGTTGTTTGAATCGATTATTAGCATCCTCTTGTGTAGAACCATCATTGATCACAATTACTTTAAATCCTTGTACGCTCTGATTTTCAAGACTTTCAAGCAACTGTGGTAAGTAATAAGGATAGTTAAAATACGGGATACAGATCGTCACATTCTCTGGAGAGTATTTTTTAGTGTGATTAGATGCTTCTTTCTGTAATAAGATTTCCGACCATTGCTCTTGTGCTTTTTCTCGGTCATATCCTGAAATGACGGGCGATAGCCCTTTGGAAAGAAATTCTCGAAGCTTGTAGACTAACCCGCTCTGGCCACCTTCAAAAAGATGCTCCGGTGAGAGAATCAGTTCAGGAATACCTCCGACATTTGAAGCAAGAACCGGTATTCCATTTTCCAAACATTCAACGATAACATAGGGGAGATTGTCGCTTTTCGAAGCTACAATGGCCAAAATGTTTCCGTTTCGGAGATATTGAGTCGCCTCAAATGCATTCTTGGATGAGTCGATCTGATAGTTGATGCCAGTCCCCTCTAGTTCAGTTTGTATGTAGTCATAGGGCTCAATCCCAGATGACATGAGCCCGGGCCTTCCTAGGAAAGAGATTTTTGGAAATTTTGGCGTGAATTCTCTTGATAGTTTTTTTATGGCTTGAACAAAATCTTCTAGACCTTTTCTTGTTTCCATCCTTCCGAAAAGACAGATCTCCTCAATAGTCTTAGGTTGGTCTTTTTGCCGTGATTGAGGATCAAAGAGGTTCTGAACGACAATCCCGTTGTTCACTGAATACCCCCGCTCATCATACCAGCTGAGCATATAATTTGTCGGTGAGATAACCATGTCGGCATTCGCGGCGCAGTAGTGCTCCATGTAGACATGGACCATTTCTTCAAAAGCTTTTTGCGGGAAGATCGCATTACCAGCTTGCATCCATTCATGGCTGGAGTGAAGAGTGCATGTAAGCAATGTTTTTGCATATGCTAAACCTGTTTTTTTTGCTTGTATGGCTATGTAGCCATTCGCGTGATAATCTTGAAAGTGTATCTGACTGTAGTCTCGGCTCTTTAGCCAATTGTGTATTTTAAATGAGCGTTGATTAATCCAGTAAGAGTCAAGCATCGGAGGAATCTCTTCTATTTTCTCGTTTTCCAGAAAGTAGAGACTGACTCCTAGTTCCTTTTTATAAAACTCTTCCCACTCGGAGAAACTTCCGTTTAGTAGAGGCCCCGTGAAGAGAATGTCTAGCCCCAAACCAAGTTCTTTAGATATATGCTTCGACAGATGATAGATGGCCGTTCCGATCCCTCCATTGTTGATCGGTCCTTTTAGACATGGGGTAACAATGCAAATCTTGCGGTTCACTTGATCCATTTTTTTATTTTGTTCCATAAATTTCTGAAAGGTTCTGTGTATCGCCATGTACGGGATCCAAGAATTGAAGAATATGCTCTCTCTACCTGTTCTCGCTTTAATCGCTCCTCACCAAGAGAATTGCCAAGGGCATTTCGTTCTTTTTTTAGCTCCGCATGCTCCCCATATCGCACATATCGAGACATCTGCACGTAATCAGGAAGTGATCCCTCTGAAACCGCCAACCAATGATCTAACATATACCTGATATTGGCATCGATTGCCTCCGGTGGAAGATCCGGGAACGTATTTTCCAGATACGCCAATATCATTTGATGCTCCCTGGAATAGCTTTCCCCTCTAGCCGCAAGATATCCGGATGAATCTTGAGACTGCACATAGTATGCTCCTGCATTCTTCACAAAGCTTACCGAATGATTGGAGAGGATTTTAAGGTATAGAAGCCAGTCTCCGCAGAGTTTCATTTCAGACCAGTCTCCATCTGTCAGATGCTCTTCAATCGCGCTTCTTCTTAAAATCAAGGAGCTGGCATTGACCATGCTATTGCGGATGCCCATGGCCTTCCGAACCTCCTCTTCTCCGAAGGCCTTATAGGACTCATTCCATCTGCCTGGAGATAGCGCCTCCGTGTATTTTTCAAAGCACCATTCCGTAGGGGTACCCCCTGAGTCCACATATTTTGGATCCGTATAGGCGATGCCGACCGCCTGATCTTCGAATTCCCTGACCATTCTTTCCAGAAAGTGAGACTCGCAATAATCATCACTCTCGGCAATCCAGATAAGATCACCCGTAGAGTGCTCTATACCCTTTTTCCACTGTCTGAATGAACTGCCTGAGTTTACTTTATTCAGGATCAGTTTTGTATATTCAGCATTTTCTCGGCAGTATTCCTCAAGAATTTGTGGAGAACCATCTGTTGAGCAATCATCGAGCAGGATTACTTCAAGATTTCGGTAAGTCTGCGCATCAATGGAATCAAGTCTCTTTCGCAAATATCTAGCATGGTTGTAATTGGGAATAATGACACTAATTTTTATTCCCAAATTATCTTGTCCAGATCTCACGAGGAAATTGATGCTAACTTGTTGAATTCTGCAAGCGCCATACCCACAACCTGATCCATATTGTAGTACCGGTACGTTGCCAACCGCCCCACAAAGCTGACATTGGTCAACTTCGCGGCCTTTTCGGTATACTCTTTGTAAAGTTCTGCTGTCTCGGGCGTGGGAATCGGGTAGTACGCCTCGCCCCCAGGCTCATAATCAGCAGGGTACTCCCTGACTATTGTCGTATTCTCGCATTGCTGCCCGGTGGCGTGTTTGATCTCCACGATGCGGGTATACTCCTCCTCATTGGGATAGTTGACTTGCATGGCAGGCTGCCAGTAGCCGGGCTTGCCTGAAATAGCTTCCCTCCCCTTAAGCTGTTCCGGCGAGAAGGATTCGTTCTCAAAGCGGAGTGAGCGGTAGGGAAGAGGTCCAAAGCAGTAATCGAAATATTCATCGATCGGACCGGTGTAAATGAGATGGTCATAAGGAATCTTCTCTACAATGTCACGGTAGTCTGTATTCAATATGAGCTCTACGTTGGGGGAGGCATCCAGCATCCGCTGGAACATCCGGTGATAACCCTCCCTGGGAATCGCCTGAAAATCTTCCCGAAGATACCGATCATCACGGTTTGTTCTAATCGGAATACGGCCGCAGACAGAATCATCAAGATCCTTTGGATCCCTTTTCCACTGCTTCAGGGTATAGTTCTTGAAGAACTTTTCATAGAGCTCCCAACCGACTTGGGACACAATGACTTCCTCGGAATTGGAAGGATTTTCAATCGAAACTCTCTTTGATGCGAGCCACGCTTCAAACTCCTCGCTGGTACTTTCGCGGCCAATGAACTGCTCAAAGGTATTGAGATTAATAGGGAAGTTCCAGTAACGACCATCTGAGTAACTGAGGATTTTATGCTCGACTGGATGCCACTCGGTGAATTGGGAAAGATAATCAACGATCCGCGGAGAATTTGTTCTGAAGTAATGAGGGCCATATTTGTGGACCAGAACTCCGACCTCATCATACTCGTCCTGTGCATTGCCACCGATATGGCCGCGCTTCTCCACGATCGTGCACTTGATCCCGCATTGGCTGGATAAACGCTCGGCCAGCGTGAGTCCTGAGAACCCAGCACCTATGATGAGTACGTTTTTCATATTATATTGAAGCTGAGGCTTTTGGCCAAATGCTTTTTGCAACATGGCCTTTTTCTGGTAAATTCATTCTGTAAGCCACCTCTATTATCCCAAGAGGGGACAGAACGCCATACTGGGATTCAAAAAACCCTCCTTCATCTCTCGCCTCTTGGAGGTCAAGCACTACTCACGCCTTCTGAAGAGGTTATAAGATGCTAGGTGCTATCCAGATTACTGATCGGTTCTATTTTTTGTGACCAGCCGGAGCATTTTTTACCTGCAGTGCCTGTTGTGCAACTTGCGCAGCGGCCGCTGCTGCGGCCTGCTCATAGGGAGCATCCAGTGGTCCCACCACGCTTGGCGGCTCCACCGAGATCTTGCATGGAGCAATGTATTGTTCCCATATCTCTCCACTCCGGCACTCTGCGATCATCTGATAATCCCCCAAGGGGAGATCAGTAGGAAGAATACCTTCTGCCCGAAAGCCGGAACGATTCAGAAGCGAGTTCTGCTTTGCAAGCACCACATCGGGTCGCTCCATGGGCATTGCTGGGATCATCACTTCCCGTTTTTCCCCATCGATCTGAACTAGCTTGATAATCGGAACCTGTAATTGAGTCTGCGGTGATCCAATCCATCCACGAAGGACAATCTTTTTTTTTGTAGATACTAATATTTTATTTTGCTTGATCGAATCAATCGGCCTAACACCACTTGTTACAATTTCGAGTGCTCCATCACAACCGCTGGGTATGTTACTTTGATCTCCCTGAATCCAACTCATCCGCGATCCTTGCTTGTCATCGTTATAGTGGGGGGTATCTGAAAAGTATTTGATTGCAAATGCAGTGAGCAAAGCATACATTACTGAAGTTATTATTTTACTATTAAATCTATCTGACGCCGTAAATGCCCATAATGCAAACGGAAAGGTCAGGCAGAGATAAGCAATGAGAAAGTAGGTCATTCTTTAACGTTTTAGATGAGGGGATTTCGCAGGACAATTTTTAAATTGATCATGTGATTCTGACATACCCCGATTTATTTTATATTAAGTGCTATAAAAGGCTTGGTTTTATTGTTTGGGTTTGAGCGCCGTCTTACAGAGTTGAGACCGCAGTTCAATGTGCAGCATGGCAGCGTGCGCCGAACTCATCCGGGCTGTGTATTCCCTGTAGAGAGTTCGTCCTATGCATCATGCCAAGAAATATTGCCTGCAGGAGACTCGAGAAAAACTCTACGTTGCAGAACTCACCTAGCACGCGTGCGTTGAACCTTCGCCGTGGGGATTCTGCTACGAAGCGCTCGGTTCAATGCTGAGAGTCTTCATTCCCCTTTCTGCAATCAAATCCTTGACCACATTGACGATGAACTCGCGGGCGTTGTTGCTACGGATAAACTCAGGTGTCCTCCGCTCCTCGACCAGCCTCTCCAAGGTTTCCAACAAATCCCTTGCCGTACTGGAGAGCTCCACCTCCATGGAGAAGCATACCCAGGTGTACCCTCTTCAATCTGAAATTCGGCTTTTCCACCCTTTTGAGCCTCTTGAGGGGATCGGTCTTCATGCATCCGTACACGCTCTTCAATCTCAAGTAGATCACAAAACCCATCGATTGGACGCGGAGTGCCTCCTCGACTCTTTTGCCTGCCGCAATTTTTTGCCAATGGCTAGCAACTTCATGATAATTTCTACTCAGTTATTTCTCTTTCTTTACATCCAAGGTTAAAGGCACCTCTGCGCCGTAAATCTCATAACACATAGATCATCTTTCGGGGTGCACACTATTAAATTAATACAACTAAAAATACAATATTGCTCGATGAACTAAATATCAAGATTTTTACAAACCTTATAAAAAGATTCTAGATTCTAATTTTCCAAACTTCACATAATGCTCATATGGGTCAGCGTTACTTAAAAATACGTCCTGATTGCGCATAAGATAAATTAATGCATTAAATTTACGTGGCACCTTTTTTTTATAAGGCGAATTATCAAAGAAAGCACAGTGTTCATACATTTCATTCAATGTGATAGAAAGATTATTTTTTATAGCTTCATACATTGTTAAAATACAATCGTAAAAAAACCTTCCATCGATGCTTAGTTTTTTTAAATAAAATTCAATATTTAAATATTCTATATCGTGCGACAAGCGGCTTGAGATTTTTATATTATTATCGGCGCAATATTTATTTACAGTTTTTAGGACGGTTGCATCGACAACAATTTCAAGGGGGATTAGATGGCTATTATCTATTAGATTAAGTTTTTCAAAACCACTGTTTATGTTGGATTTGTTCTTTGCAAGTTGCAGCAAAAGGTTTGGAATGCTAGTTCTACGATTGATTACAGCAGACTCGACTGTATTATCACAAGGGACGTCTAGAAAATTGCAAATAATCGGAATCACGTCATCTTTATGGTTTTCATATTCGATTTCTGATAACGATATACTTGGGAAAAATTCACGTATATACCTTGCTGTTTTCAAAGGGTGCAAACTAAAATCAACGCTAGCATTCAAAGATTCTCCGATTAATTTAGTATTCCCATCGCACATTATAGATTGAACCCAACTCAGAAAATACCAATCATATGGATCTCGATTTATTATTAATATTGAAACATTACAAAATTCACTGGTTGCGATTTTAAGAAATAAATCCAATGATTCTTTAGGGATAGTGCTTATTAATTCAGAAGAGTAAAACAACTTGGTGCACCCGCAAGAAACAGCATTATTTACCGCAGTTCTTAAACTTTTTCTAATTGTTTTTTCATATCGATAATATGAGCAATGTCTTAATTCTTCTTCAATATTACCAGATTTAAAGAATTCGTTATTTAGAGGATAATACAGCGATTTTTCCTTATAAGATTCGGCGCGTTGGTAGAAGTACTCCTGCACAGAAGAAGTGCCGGTTTTACTTAAACCCCCATGAATATATAGATTTACTAAACTATTTTTCAATTTGAATGAAATAGTATTTTATCTAAATTTTGCTTAACTAACCTTCTCTGTTAATTTCAAACCAAATGTATTTTAGGAGTTTTTTTGCTGTAGGCCAGATTTTGAAATTAGTTTCACCATGTGGTCTTGCAACTTCATGTGTAGGAAACTCAACTCTATTCATCCTTAACTTGTAGGATCTTACCACCATTTCAAGATCTATCGAAAGCCCGTGGTCTAGAATTTGCATCTTTTCAAAGGAGCTTTTTTTCCATGCTTTTACACCGTGTAGAACATCTCTTATCAAGACACCCTCGCGCATCCAAATCAGTGCAATCATCATTGCCAATGCACGAACTCCCCACTTTCTTGGTTTTAATATAGCGCTATCTTCCTCATTCGTGGAACCTCTTATCTGCCTACTTGCAATAACAAGATCATTGCCTAGTTGAAGCAAGGATTTAAATTTTAATAAATCTAATGTTGGCATGGTTCCTTTTGGAAAGAAAACTACAACATAATCGGATGACGCTAGCCTATTTGCATCAACATATGCAGCATTTAGGCCTTTCTTACTCTGTTGATATACTTTAATACCACATTTTGTCAGATATTCAATTGTACCATCTGTACTTCCCCCATCAATTGCAATTATTTCATCAAATTCATTAATTGGAAGATTAGGCACGTCAATTTTGCAGCCCCCTATTTCATTCCAGACAATTAGACATAATGTTATTTTCATGTTTTATTTGATAGTTTATTTGCGGTTTTAATACCTTCAGCTACAGCTACATCAGAGTTCATGTGTTCCCATGTCCCCCATCTACCCGCACCAATGATATTTTTTGATTCTGCCCATTCTAATATTTTCTGAACAGCCTGTGGCTTCTCGATGGTATTGACTGGATAAGCGTACTGATTTCGATGCCTAAAGTGGATTTCAGAGCTACTTCGTACCGAATTAGTTTCTGTCCAATATCCATTTGAATTTGGACAAAAATTATGGCGAACCAAAATCCGATGATATGAGAACGCCTCATTTGGTTCATAAATCCAATGAGCCTCTGTTGGTAGCCTTTCAGGAAAATAGTCTACATCAATTGGTATATGCACTAGTTTTTTAATAAAAAACTCGATTTCTTTGGGAATATCCGTTATATTCGGCCAGATTGACCATGGGATTGTATTAATAATTACTTCACCTTGATATATTCCATTAACAACTTTTTTTTCAATATCAATTGAAGTTACTGGTGAATTTGTACGTAGGGATTTCCCAAGCGCTACTCCCATTCTTCTCCAGACCTCCCCATATCCATAATCTTTCGGATACAAGAAAGTTCCATGAGCAGGAAGATCTCCAAAGGGTTTTCCTTCAAGACATGATCGAAGAGTGTCACGGAACGAAACATCAGGCAACTTATATAACCAATATGTACCAAGACGACTCAATTCCATAGACCATATTTTACGGTTGTATGGAATCATATATTCCTTTGCTATTCGACCACCGAGTTTCCAATCAACCCAAGCCTCAAAAGATTCGGGCATCAAATCACCAGCAACACTCCCGGTCCGAGCAATGGACTCCAAATAGTCGACTTGATCAGCTTTCGGAAACTGCCAGAGATTCCCTTCTAAGGGATGATCAATTTGTTGCCCTCTAAGATTAATTTTTGCAACACGACTGTGGCTAACCCATTCTCTTTCAGGCAAAAACTCAAATAGCATCTGTAAGACATCCTTTTTTCTCACATCAAGAAAATGACCTCCTCCAATATCTAGAGGTTTTCCATCGACATTTTTACTGCGACATAACCCCCCCGATTCATTTTCTGTTTCTAAAACAAGTATTTCATCCGCTTTAATACTGTTTTTAATAAGAGTGTGGGCAATCGAGAGTCCTGATGGTCCTGCACCAAGAATCAAAAACTTATATTTTTCCATATGATGATTATTTAGGATTTGTTTTTTCGCATTAATTGAATTGGAGTGGCAATAATCAAGACTGTAAGTCCTTGAATTAATGGGTATATATATCTATAATCCCGCATGTAAAAAGCGGTTGAATCAACAATAGACATCATAAGTAGTCTTGCTATAATAAATGCAGACGGTGCCAATACTAGAAATATATTGGATTTATTAAAAGTTATTTTGTGGTAATTGATTAATAAAATGCATGCAATCGACATTGCTAGTAATGAATCCCACACAATTTGATATGCTTTAAAATGATGAAGAATAAAAGGCAAATTATAATTAGATGAAACGCCTTTACTCACATCGTTGCTTAATATAATCCATTTGTTAGGATTTTGATTTTGAAAAGAACCATTAATGTATTCTATTTCACAATAAGATTTACAAGTATCTGTTAAAACTATTTTCCCACTTGATTCAGTTGGAATTGTGATTTCAAATGATACCATTCCACCCCCTCCAGGAAGAAGATTATGCTTTCCATAGTATATATCTCCTAGCAATATTTTTTTATTGCTTTTAAATGATACATTATCTAATGGATGAGGAAAATCCTTGTTGAATGCAATACCTGCAATTTTACTAAAATTATTTGACCTTTGAAAAGAACAAGCTTTTCTGGTACACGCGGCATCAAATAGATGTATCCACTCAGGATTAGGAAAATCATGAGAGGGTTCATATGAAGGAAAATAAAAACATGTTTTTATTATGAAGTAAGATGATTTAAGGATTTCAGTTAATGGAGGAATGCCACCAATTGTGTTATGCAAAATAAACCGTTTAGTGAGTTTTTTCTCTTTAAACGCTTTTTCTAAATCTGAAGTAATATTATCATAGAAAAGTTGGGCACTAATGGAAGATTTGTAATATCCTATTTTATCAACAGATTCTCTAATTGCAGGTTCAATCCAACCCCCTCCAATCTCCCCATCGGGGTGTTGATGTCCAACAAAACAATGGGACCAATAACGGCCTATGCTTCCATGCAATTCATTAGAGAGTAATCTAACGTTTTGAGAAAACTGACTAGCGCGATTTAATGCATCTAGTGAAATTGGCACATGCATATTATTGATATCATCATTTATGCCAGCAAGTAACGCAACTGCCTTAAGATATTTTCTTTCATCCTGTTCTGTAATTGAGTAAAAACTATAAAAGTGGTAGTTTAAAATACGAAATGGGAGTTGAATAACTAATAAACAGCAAAGGAATATTGCAGTCGAGAAAAACGTTCTTTTAGCGTAATTGAAAAAATTTTGCGCATTTACTAAGTTTACTGTAAGTATAACAATAATAGAAGATAAGCAAACAATGCTAGATTCTCTACGTGTAATCGTAAGCAGTGCAGATATAATGGAGAAGATAACTATTGATTTATAAAATTTATTAGAATCAACGTGTCTCCCAATATTATATACGGATGCTACACCCATCAGAAAAAGAATTCCAAATACTCCATCATATGTACATTTTTCAAATGTCGGAAATGTATAAGGATTCCAGAATATGAATGTAAAGAGAATTATTTTATATTCCAACGAGTTTTTAATCTCTTTAGATATAGCAAGATTTACGGCAAAATAAGTTCCTGCTAGTAATAAAATTTCAAGTGCTATTCGCAATGGAATTCCTACATGGCGGAAAAATGACATTAGAAGCGGCCATAAAGGTTCCTTAATTAAAGACAAATATGTATATTTTTCAAAAAACCAATAATTAACTAAAGAGCTTTTTACGAAGAAAAGATCATCCCAAGCAGAAGGATTTACAACAATATCTAAGTTCGAAATTATATATAGTTTGCATAAAAATGAAGCGATTATGAAATATAAAAATAATATGCTCGTCTTTCCTTTAGGTTCATACGAGTTTTTTAGTAGTACAACACTAGCTTGATTAGAGATGGATTTTATCGTCATATATAAAATTTATTGAATGATTTATCCGTGTCAGTGACCTCCGGCAGAGCCGGACGCTTGGGATAGCGTGAACCGCTCAGAGCGGTTGGTTGAGGAGGCGCTTAAAGCGCCCCCAGGTTCATTTTTTCAAGCCTCTTATCCTCTTTTTTTTGCTCTTTGATGTATCGGCGCACTGCGGCTTCGTTCTTTCCTACCGTCGATACCCAATATCCCCTCGCCCAAAAGTGCTGCCCTACGAAGTTCCTCCTCAGTCCGGCATACACCCGAGCTATCTGGATCGCACTCTTCCCCTTAATATATCCCATCACCTGCGCCACCGAATACTTCGGCGGCACACTGATGAGCATATGCACATGATCCTTCATCAGATGCCCCTCTTCGATCCTGCTTTCCTTCTGCTCGGCCAGATCCCGAAAGATCCCTTCAAGCTCCCTGCGTAGCTGCACATATAATACCTTCCTTTGCCACTTCGGGATAAACACCACGTGATATTTACACTCCTAGGTTGTGTGCCTGAGTCTCTCGTATACCTTCATCTTTGGCTCCTTTCGTAAACTTTGAGCGGTTCACGATCAGAGACTCCGAGCGACTCCCGGAGCTGTCAAACTCCGGAGGTCCTCCAGCTAAGCTGGAGGGTTTCCTATTGGACTAAGAACCAATGTTATAAGATGCATCCATATGTATGGTTTTTGTCTTAGCAGAATCTTTTGGTTTTAATCGAAGAAACGGTTTTTCAAGAAAATTCCAAGAAAGATATGCTAAAACTATAACAACAGGCATTGTCATAAAAAAAAGGAATATTGGTGAATGTGTACTGCTTTGATTAATTATGAATTGCTGAACAGGAAATGAATATATATATATACCATAAGAAATATCATTATTGCACATTATAATAGGAACTTTACGACTAAATCCTAAAAATAATATTATGCTGCAAATTATCGTGACGCAACTAATTTTTGTAAAGCCAGAGCATGCTATAATAGTTACTGAAACCATTATTAACAGCAGTGAAGCATGATCATACTTGGCTGTTGCTGTATTTGTGCATGTTGCC